>Ga0206127_1000101_pt1 | contig 102766 bp, 97 predicted proteins | sample Helgoland_Spring_6_FD_148646 | JGI IMG/M metagenome (GOLD analysis project Ga0206127, IMG submission 148646) | Pelagic subsurface seawater microbial communities from Kabeltonne, Helgoland, North Sea - Helgoland_Spring_Bloom_20160419_1 | ecosystem: Environmental > Aquatic > Marine > Epipelagic ...
TTCAGTTCATTCTCAAAAATAGTCTGCCAGTGGCTGCATCTTTCCTTGGCTTTGATGCCGGTATCAACTATTCACCCACCATCATCCTCCTCGAGCAGATACAGATTGATATGGTCTAATGATATCGGTAGCGGCATGCTAATCCAGTAGACCTCGTCGGCTACTTGAAACGTTGTACCAACCGCCGGCACACCATCAAACGGATACATTAATTCACTCATTTCTCGCCACCCTGAATATAGTTAGTTGCTGCTGCACTAATCACCGCACTTGGGAAGTACTTACACGACTCGTAATCACGGTAAATTTGTTCTGCAAAAAGCCCTATAGGGAGTAAAAATTTAACAGCGTGCTAGCTTTGCGGCCGCCCTCTCATTAATGCAATCGGTGCGGGGCACAATATGCATCGACTTAATCAGGGCTATTGATCAATATGCGAGCGATGCAGCTGATATGCTGGAAGCAACCGCAGAGATAGGTACAACTTACTTATGATAACAGCTGTTTTTACATGCAAATCATCATAAAATATCAACAATGTCCGTGCGATACATGTCTTGCGCTTTTTGTGGCTCCTGAAACTGATATTCGTAACGGTATTTTCGAGGGAGCCTGTGGCTATTGATGAACATTATAATTCTATCCTCACCTTCAAGGGTTTCAAATTGAAACGATATGACTTAAAAATTACACATATCGCTGTCTGCCAATGATGACGCGTCTTCGTGCCACGTCTATCAGCAGGAAAATGGCTTTTTTTAGCGCATTGATCTCCACTATTAGCCTAGTGGGCATTGTTAGTATTATCGGAGTTTACGATTACTACAGCGTGCAAGACAAAACTGAAAACGATTTAATATCACTATCAGCAGCTCTTACGGTCCGCAGTTCAGCCGCTATCGTGACTGGAGATATGGCATCCGTCACCATCCTGCTAGACTCTATTGCCACTGTCCATGATATTACCAATGGTTGTATCTATACCTTGGGTGCAGATCCATTGGACAAAAAAGCGATTAATATTATCGCGAACTATCCTGATGAAAGTGCGCCCTGCTCCTCTACCACACCAACCGAAACCCGTATTATTGAATCGACCGAGATGCCATATATTGACATTGTCCAACCAATAGCGATCAGAGATAAAGTCGTTGGATACGTTTATTTACGATCAAACACCAAAAACCTCATGCCATTACAAGCACTCTACCTAGGGATCATTGCCTGTCTTTCATTCTTAGGCTTTGCGATCGCCCTTTGGCTCGCAAATGTTTCTTCCAACAGGCTATCACAGAGGCTGCTATCTCTCGAAACAACAGCGCACAATATCATCAGCAACGGTAACTATTCACTGAGAGCGCAAAAAGTCGAGAACGACACTATCAGCAATGTCACTACTAACTTTAACCAAATGCTGGACTTTTTCCAACAACAGGACACCCAGCTTCGCGACAGTGAAGAGAAATTTCGCCTTATCAACGAGACGTCTAAAGTCGGTATTTTTCAACTAGACATCAACGGAACCTGTGTTTACGCCAATACAGAGCTTTCATTGATTACTGGCCTGCCTGTGAATGAAATTCTCGAGAGTAATTGGTTGACAGCAATACATCCTGAAGACCGATCTACAGTAGAAGAACAATGGCAAGTGATGTTAGACAACAACCAATCTTTAGACTTGAATTGCCGCTTAAAAACGCCTCAAACGAAATTTATTGCAGCTTATGTCCGGCTGCTGAGACGTTCAGATGGTCGTTTAATAGGCTACATTGGTGCGATAAATGATGTCTCCGAAATAAAAAATGCACAAACACAGTTTGAAGAAATGGCCTACTACGACATGTTAACCGGGCTCGCCAACCGCAGACTGTTTCGGAATCGCCTCGAACACGTGGTCAGTAATCTCAAGAAAGAACAGAGTAGTCTTGGCCTTATTTTGGTCGACCTTGATAGGTTCAAAAGTGTCAACGACGCTATGGGTCATGATGCGGGTGACAAACTACTTAAAATTGTCGCCGGACGACTTCAGCAGTGCGTAAGAGCGAGCGACACTGTTGCAAGATTGAGTAGCGATGAATTTGCTATCATCCTACCGGGAATAAAAAACTCTCGGACGACTGCTCATGTTGCAGAAAAAGTACTTACGGCTATACAGCAGCCCGTATTAATCAATGAAACCGAGCAGCGTCTGACTGCGAGCATTGGCATTGCGATCGCGCCTCAGAACGGTACCGACGCAAAAACTATTATTAAAAATGCAGATTTGGCGCTGTTCCATGCAAAAGATAATGGCAGGAACAATTACCAGTTTTTTACTGTCGAGATGAACATTCAGCTGATAGATCGGGTGGCGCTAACTCACGATCTTAAACAGGCGGTTAAAAACAGCGATTTTACGTTGGTATACCAGCCCAAGATCTGCCTGAAACAAGGAAACTTAGTTGGTTTTGAGGCGTTAATCAGATGGAACCATAAAATCCGAGGGGCTGTAGGGCCCACAGAGTTTATTCCAGTTGCAGAACAAACGGGCCTAATTATTCCGCTTGGCCGTTGGGTAATTACGACGGCATGCGAACAACTGCGCACTATGTATGACGAAGAGATAGTCAACGATTCGGTATCTATGGCTGTAAATCTTTCCGCGCACCAATTCCAAGATGAGCATTTGGTTGACTTTATCCGCGACAGGATCAACACCTTCGATATAAAACCTGGTCAATTTGAAATCGAATTAACCGAGTCAGTGCTGATGGAAAATTTTGATAACGCTATTGAAAAACTTGAGGCGTTACGACAATTGGGTATACAGATATCAATTGATGATTTCGGAACCGGCTATTCATCGCTGGGCTACCTAAAACGACTTCCTGTGAACACTGTCAAAGTTGATCGCTCATTTGTTACTGACATTCCAAATGATAAAAGTGATATGGAGATCACCTCAGCTGTCATCGCTATGGCCCATAATCTCAATTATACGGTGGTTGCAGAAGGTGTAGAAACAGAACAACAGCTACAGTTTCTAGAGCATTCAGGGTGCGATTATGGGCAGGGGTATTTTTTCAGCAAGCCCTTGCCAGACCATGAACTTGAACTTTTTTGTGCTAATTTTTCACTCAGCAGTTTGAGATCTAACCATTCCACTTGACCCAAATGTCCAAGGTATTTTATGAGTATTCAGTGGTTTCCCGGGCATATGAACAAAGCCCGCAAACAAATAAAGGAATTACTCCCGCAGATTCACTTAATTATTGAAGTTCTCGACGCACGGATCCCTTTTAGCAGTGAGAATCCAATGATTGCGGAGCTACGAGGAGACAAACCTTGTATTAAAGTATTGACTAAAAGCGACCTTGCGGACCCAAAAATAACCGAGCGTTGGTTACAATACCTCGACAAGCAGAAAGGAATAAAAGCGATTGCTGTAACCACAAAACAGCCTGATATTATTCGCCAATTAGTTCCTTTGTGTCGAAAAATGTTGCCTGAAAGAGACGCTGGTCATAACGATATTCACGTCATGATCATGGGTATTCCCAATGTTGGCAAGTCGACACTCATTAACACCTTGGCCGGTAAAACGATTGCCAAAACGGGTAACGAACCTGCTGTCACGAAAGGACAGCAACGAATTAATCTGCGAAATGGAATAATGCTCTTTGATACTCCGGGGATGTTGTGGCCTAAAGTAGAGAGTGAAAAAAGCAGTTATCGCCTTGCAACTACTGGTGCGATTAAGGATACCGCGATGAGCTATGAAGATGTCGCGTTTTTTGCTGCAGATTTTCTGCTTTTGAATTATCCGGAACGCTTGCGAGAACGTTATCAGATGATCGATATCCCGGACAACGAGTTGGATTTACTTGAAACGATAGGACATAAAAGAGGGTGTTTACGGAGCGGCGGGAAAGTTGATCTGGAGAAGGTGTCTACGATATTACTAAATGAATTACGGTCAGGAACACTTGGACCAATCTCTCTTGAAGTACCTGAGCAAATTGAGCTAGAAATCATAGAGGTCGAACAGTTACTCAAAGAAAAAGCCGCAAAGAAAGAAGCCCGTAAGAATGCACGAAAGAAGAAGAAAACCTAACAGCGATAGCTGATTGTTAGGTTAAAAGCTAGACGAGCTATTAGCGCCAATTCCGTGGCGCTGTTTCTGTTCATTGGGCAACGCGTTAACAACGGGCCTAGCAGATTTATCCCCGCTTCTAGTTCACAAACAGACCGTCAATCGATGACATTTTCTCACGCTGGAAAAGTTGGCATGCCTTTACAGCCAACTAGATGAAGCCTATCGACACGTGTAACCTCTATTTTTACAGCGGTATCTCGCAAAAATTGTTTTTCCACGCCAGCGCTCTGTTTGCCCCTAATAGAACATCGAATTTATCAGCAAAAATAGTGTTGGAGCCACGCTAATCAGGCGAAATTAGCCATGATCGAGACCTAATCAGTTGGGGAGGCGCGGTTGGCGACGATGCAGACGGCCTTAAAAATAATATTCCACAAAATATCCCTCTGTTATAGACATTGATACCGCCATATCGGCTATTATTGACACAGTTTAGTCCTGTCTATTGGCATGATTCTCAATGTTCGACGGTGTATAGCCATATCTTTGAATTGACACCTGATTAGTTGGCCATGAGCAGTCGTATACATTGTTTATAGCGTGCCCAATGGTACAGATTATAATGCGCGACCGAAGGCTCCCGTAGATACGAAACACAGCATTCGTCAGCGCTTTAATTGCAGTGGCGATGGCCTATTTTAGAGTATTGAAATTATGGACGATATGCATTTGGCGGTCATCAGCCAGTTAAACCAATGGCTAGAGGATCGCGAAGACTGTTGGCTGTGTACTGTCCTCAACACTTGGGGGTCCGCACCCCGCCTCCCAGGGAGTTTAATGGTCTGTAATCGCCAAGGAACTATGGTTGGCTCATTATCCGGCGGCTGTGTTGAAGACGATTTGGTTTCAATGTTAGAAAAAAATGAGCTGGCATCCGTTAATACTACCTACAAAATTTATGGCGAGACGGATGAAGACGTAGAAAAATTTCAATTACCCTGTGGTGGTACTCTAGGTGTCTTAATTGAGCCGTTTCATCGTTCTAACATCAGCGACGATGTCATTGAACGGTTTCAAATCATTGAGCGTCAGTTGCAACAAAGGCTGTGTGTCGAGCGACACTGTGATTATATGGAAAATAATGAAACAGTGCGATCCAGCGTTGGTCATCCGGGCATTAACTATCAGTTGAATAATGAAGGCGAGCTTGTCTGTGTCGAGCACATACTAGGGCCAAGCACTCACTTAATGATCATTGGCATTTGCGAAGTGGCTCGGTATCTCGCTCAGTTTGCTTTAGCAACGGGCTATCGTGTTAGCGTCTGCGACCCAAGACCAGAGATGGCCGAACAATGGAACATAGAACACACTACTCTGTTTACCGCTATGCCCGATGACACTATAAGAGATTATAGTGCCGACTTAAACAGTGCTATTGTCGCCGTTAGCCACGACCCGCGGATTGATGATATGGGGCTAATGGATGCCTTCGATTCGCAGGCCTTCTATATCGGCGCTATGGGATCAGAAAAAACTTCAGAAAAACGTCGAGAACGGCTACAACTGCTGGGAGTTTCTCTGGAGGATCTAAGCCGTTTAAGAGCCCCTATTGGGCTAGATATCCATTCCAAGACTCCGGCTGAAATAGCTATCTCGATTCTGGCAGAAATTATTTCGACTGTCGGCAGGCAACGGATCCATGCCTAAGCCTAACGAACCGATATTAGTAGCACTTGTACTAGCGGCGGGTAGCAGTCGCAGATTTGGCAGTGATAAACGACTTTTCGCCTACAATGGAACACCGTTGTTACAGCGTTCATTAGTCATTCCTATTCAACTAGGGCTTGCCACTACAGTCGTTTTAAAACCAACGGATGAACTTTTTCTTCCCTCTCTTTTAGGTTGTTATTTGCATCACCCGCTGCTAAAAGTGGTTTTTGCTGACGATGCCCTCTTGGGAATGGGCCATTCGCTGTCGGCAGGTATTCGGTCAATTTTGCAATCATCAAAAAGCGTCGAAGGTGCTTTGGTATTCTTGGCAGATATGCCGTCATTGGAAGTACAAACGGTCAGGGATATCATCAGACGTTTCGACAGCAACAAAATTGTTGTTCCAACCTACATGGCAACGAACGGGAGTTTAAAAGCCGGACACCCTGTTCTCTTTAGTCGCCCTTGGCTGAAACAGCTTCAAAAACTTAGCGGTGACAACGGAGCCAAAGAACTACTGAAAAAAAATCCCGAAAATATCATCAACGTCGCTCTAGACGATAAAGGCATATTTCTGGATATCGACCACCCGGCAGAAGTCCCGGGTGCAAAGACTTAGTCCTAGGTAAGCGTATCTCGGCTGTCTTTGTTAGGTTTTTGAGCGCTTGGATAATGAGCATAACCGGGGCGATCTGCGGTTTAAACTCGGCAGCAGTTAAATTATTAGTGCGTTTTGCCCTTTTGTTCATTCATCTATATAGTGTGTTTCGGCTGTTATCGCGATAGAAGTCTGCCCAATCAGTAATTACACTCAGATGTTTACCGACACCACCAAAAAATATCACGATTAGTCGATAAAGCCACGCGATGTAGGGACCAAATTTGTTCATGAATTTCAAACGTCAAAATCGGTGGACCTATGGACCCGATTAGTCAGGGACTTGTGGGCGCCGCGCTATCGCAATCTCAGGGCAGTAACAAACAGCTGAAAATTGCAGGGATACTTGGATTTCTGAGCGGCATGGCCGCAGATCTAGATGTGTTCATTCGCTCCTCCGAAGATCCATTGCTGTTTCTCGTATATCATAGGCAGTTCACGCATTCTCTGATATTTATTCCCTTCGGCGGTTTAATCTGCGCATTGGTTCTGCACAAGCTGTTTTCCCGGCAGCATGGCATATCGCTAAAGGAAACTTGGCTCTTCTGTACGCTCGGTTATGCGACCCATGCTCTTTTAGACGCTTGTACAACTTATGGTACTCAGTTGCTGTGGCCCTTTAGTGACGCTCGTATTGCATGGAATATCATGTCAATAATTGATCCAGTGTATACGTTAACGCTGGGTGTAATATTACTTTCCGCCTACATCAGTAAGCAGAGAAAATTAGCAGTCATCGGACTAATTTGGGTTGTCTCTTACCCGCTGTTTGGTTTGATTCAACGAGAGAGAGCGATCGACGGCGCACAACGAGTAGCGGCGGAACGCAACCATATTCCGATTAACTTAGCCGCGAAACCAAGTTTTGGAAATTTACTCGTTTGGAAAACTGTTTATGAGGTGGGTAACCACTATTATGTAGACGCGGTCCGCGCAGGCATCGACATTAACGTCTTCTCTGGCGATAACGTTGAAAAACTCAATCTGGGCCGTGATTTCCCGTGGGTTGTTGGGAACTCCCAGCAAGCAGCCGATATTGACCGTTTTCGATGGTTTTCAAACGGGTATATTGCTAAAGATCCAGGCAATGCTAATAGAATTATTGATATTCGCTATTCAATGGTGCCAAATGAAATTAACGCATTGTGGAGCATCGAGCTATCCCCCGGGGCTGACAGTGATAGCCACGCAATCTATAAAACCAATAGAGAGGCCTCCCAAGCCAATATTGATCAGTTTTTACGCATGATCATCAATCCACTGTAAACCCGTCATAAAGTCCCGATCAAACTCGCATCAGCTTTGCCTGTACGAGTTTTGCCCCCGGAGGATAACAAAAGGAGGTTACTAGACACCGCTCACTACTCGCCAGACTTCGGATATTCTGCTTGAATAACTCCTCAACGGTCCATCCAGCGATATGATCGCCCACGCATTTTGTAGTCAACACCCAAGCATTGGCGTCATTTGCGTCTTTATCAGCATGGTAACGAATATTCTTACCACCTTTACTAAGTCGGGCCATGATCAACTCTCCTCTAAATTATCTACCTATTTCGGTACAGGTTAAAAATAGAACGATAGCTGCCTAAATCATAGTTAATACTGATACTGAGCAGCGCATTTGTGCACACCGCCACATAAACAGTCCACAATATACTCATACAGAGGGATAGTCATAGCGAGAACCTTGATTCCGATTGGAAATGCCAGATCAGCACCCTAGGAAAAACTTGCTAATTGTCGATTTCATGACAAAAAAAAGCCCGGATAATCCGGGCTTCAGTCTATTTGAGCAGCGAAAAGCTATTAGAGAGCGGCATCCATTTCTGGAACAGCTTCGAACAGATCAGCAACCAGGCCATAATCAGCGACCTGAAAGATAGGAGCATCTTCATCTTTGTTGATAGCAACAATAACTTTACTGTCTTTCATTCCCGCCAAATGTTGAATAGCCCCAGAGATACCTACGGCAATATACAGATCAGGGGCGACAATTTTTCCAGTCTGACCAACTTGCATATCATTCGGTACAAAGCCGGCATCAACGGCAGCCCTAGACGCGCCAACGGCAGCACCAAGCTTGTCTGCAACTGATTCAAGCATCGCAAAATTTTCGCCGTTTTGCATACCACGACCACCAGAAATAATAACGCCAGCAGAGGTTAACTCAGGACGATCACTGACGGCAACTTCTTCACTAACAAAAGTCGATACGCCTGCATCATGTGCACTAGCAATAACCTCAATTGAGGCTGATCCGCCATCTGTAGCAACGGCATCGAACCCTGTTGTACGCACAGTAATCACTTTGATTGCATCGGAAGACTGTACAGTTTCAATAACGTTACCTGCGTAAATTGGTCGCTTAAAAGTATCAGCGCTTTCTACATCGGTAATGTCAGAGATCTGCGCCACATCGAGCAAAGCAGCAACGCGTGGTAAAACATTTTTACCACTAGTCGTTGATGCTGCTAATACATGGGTGTAATCCTTCGCGATTTCTGCGACTAACAAGCTAACATTTTCTGCAAGTTGATTAGCGTAGACGACATTATCGGCTACCAGAACTTTAGCGACGCCGGCGACTGCAGCTGCAGCATCGCCCGCTGCAGAACAATTGGAGCCAGCCACTAAGACTACAACATCGCCGCCTATCTCAAGACCCGCGGCTATCGCGTTTAATGTGGCCGTTTTAACGGTATCATTATCGTGTTCAGCAAGAATTAGAATACTCATTAGATCACCTTCGCCTCATTTTTCAGTTTATCAACAAGTTCAGCAACTGATTCTACCTTGATTCCTGCAGCGCGCTCAGCCGGTGGTTCAACCTTAACCGTTGTTAGTCGCGGTGCCACATCAACACCAAGATCCTCAGCTGTAAATACATCAAGCGGCTTTTTCTTAGCCTTCATAATGTTGGGTAACGAAGCATAGCGAGGCTCATTCAAACGCAAATCAGTAGTAACAACCGCAGGCAGACTCAAGGTGATAGTCTGTAACCCACCGTCGATTTCACGAGTGACATTCAGCTTGCCGTCGACAACAGTTATCTCGGACGCAAAAGTCCCCTGTCCAAGACCCGCAAGTGCCGCTAGCATTTGACCGGTTTGGTTGTTGTCACCATCGATAGATTGCTTCCCGAGAATGATAAGATCAGGCTGTTCTTTATCGACAACAGCCTTTAACAACTTGGCGATAGCCAATGGTTGAATACTATTATCTGCCTCGACCTGGATACCACGGTCTGCGCCCAGTGCTAACGATGTACGAATCTGCTCTTGGCAGGACTTATCACCAATTGAGACGGCAATAATTTCTGTGGCGGTGCCCGCTTCTTTCATGCGAACCGCTTCTTCGACTGCAATTTCACAGAATGGATTGATCGCCATTTTGACGTTATTTAAGTCGGCGCCGCTGCCATCAGACTTGGGCCGAACCTTTACGTTAGCGTCTGCAACACGCTTAACCGCAACAAGAACCTTCATAAGATTCTCCGTTTCTAGTACGTTGGAGTTTGGCTATTCTGGTGTACGTTTTGAAAATGGTACAGGCAGGTAATAGCCGCGAAAAAACGCGCGTATGGTGACGCCTATCAGAGTCAAGGTCAACCCTTTTTATGATTGATAGTGTCAGGATCAGACAGGTTTTCATTGGTCGCCTGATCTATTTAACACTCAGCGGCATAACGAAACACTACAGTGGACGGTACGTCGCAAAAAATCGACTAATTCTTTACTTTTCAGAGGCTTGGTATTGGCCATTTTGACTCTGAGCTTATATAATTGTCTGCTATGTGAGCACCCTTCGGCTTGATGATAAGCCCTCGGTAGCGCCATCCAATCGTTTAAATGAGGATAGTTGTTGTGGAACGAGAATCAATGGAATTCGACGTCGTTATTGTCGGCGCAGGCCCTGCAGGACTCTCAGCAGCCTGTCGCATTCGCCAGCTGAGCGAAGACATCTCAGTCTGTGTCGTTGAAAAAGGGGCAGAAGTAGGCGCTCATATCCTCTCTGGGGCCGTTATGGACCCCAAAGCTATTAATGAGCTTTTTTCTGATTGGGAAGAACGCGGCGCGCCGTTAAATGTGCCTGTTACCCAAGACGAGGTCCTTTTGCTGCAGAGCCAAAAAGGGGCTGTTAAAGTACCCCTCATATTTGCTCCTGGTTTTCATAACGACGGCAATTATGTCATCAGCCTCGCCAATGTGTGTCGCTGGCTAGCCGAGCAAGCAGAAGGCCTTGGAGTAGAGATTTACCCCGGATTTGCAGCTTCGGAAGTACTTTATAACGATGATGGTAGCGTCAAAGGTATCGCTACTGGAGATATGGGAGTCGCGGCTGATGGCAGTCAGAAAGATGCCTACATGCAAGGCATGGAATTGCACGCCAAATACACCGTTTTTTCTGAGGGTTGTCGCGGTCATCTTGGAAAACAAATAATTGCTAAATTTAATTTAGATGAGGGATGTGATCCACAACATTACGGATTAGGATTCAAAGAAATTTGGGAAATCGATGAGGCGAAACACAAAGCCGGGCTTGTCATCCATACAACCGGATGGCCAGCATCAAAAGGTACCGCATCGGGTAGCTACCTCTACCACGCCGAAGGTAATCAAATCGCAATCGGCTACGTTGTTCCACTGAGCTATGACAACCCTCACGTCTCCCCATTTGACGAATTCCAACAGTGGAAACACCACGAAAAAATAAAGCACTACCTTGAAGGCGGTACTCGAATTTCTTATGGCGCTCGGGCTCTGATCAAGGGCGGACCTCAATCTCGACCAAAAATGAGCTTTCCCGGCGGGTTACTAATTGGCGACGATGCAGGGACACTCAATTTTGCGCGTATTAAGGGTAGCCACACAGCGATGAAGTCGGGGATGATCGCAGCTGATACGTTGCATGCAGCGCTCACAGGCGGCGCAGAAGGGGCTAGTGACCTTACCGACTACGCTGATAGGTTTAATGGCTCATGGCTGGACGATGAATTAAACAAATGGAGAAACTTTGGTCCACTGTTGCACAAATTTGGCGGCATAATCGGAGCTGCACTCGCTTTTATCGATCAGGGTATCTTTCAAGGTAAATTACCATTTACCTTGCGCGACCCCAAGCCCGATCACTTGACCCTTAAACTGGCTGCTGAAATGCCGAAGATCGAGTATCCAAAACCGGACGGCGTCATCAGCTTTGACAAGCTTTCATCGGTATTCCTATCGAATACAAACCACGAAGAAGACCAACCCTGCCATTTGACGCTGAAAGATGCCAGCGTTCCAGTCAATCACAATCTCGCCTTGTACGACGAACCCGCTCAGCGTTATTGTCCTGCCGGTGTCTATGAGATTGTCGAAGAAGAGAGTGGTGATAAACGGCTGCAGATCAATGCACAAAACTGTGTGCACTGTAAAACCTGTGATATCAAAGACCCTACCCAGAATATTGAATGGGTAACACCTGAAGGACTGGGCGGCCCAAGCTATCCTAATATGTAACGTCGGCAATTTGGCGAGTGTATGTTGCACTCGCCAAATCTCACTGGCTGAGCTGCAGGCCTGTTAATCAGCCAATCTTGAACCACACGCCGTTACTAAGAACGCTAAAATCCCCTCCTTTGTCTACCGCGTGCTCAGCGATCCGATAGAATGCAGCGCGACTGATTTTTGCTGATAAGCCATTGTCCAGTCTAACAACGGGCTCAATAGCACCGGTATCGCTGTCTGTAGTCACTTCCAATGGGTGATCAGCGCTGATTTCGAGCTCTTTTTCCATATTCGTTGCAATCGTAATCTTCTGATTTTCAGTCGACAGGCCGGTGAAATCGACGTCTACAATGATTAGCGGCTTATCTTCTACCTTGATTCTCCACTTCTCGACCGGCGTGACCAAATAATATTCACCGTCGTCTTCTTGCCTTAGAATAGAGGCAAACAATTTAACCAGTGATTTACGTTTAAACACGGTGCCCTCATGAAACCAATCACCGTTCTTTTTGATGATAATATCAATCTCACCACTGAGTTCAGGATGCCATAAATGTAATGGCGGTCCTTCTACGTTAGCCAAAAATTCTTTGGACTGGTTTTCAATTTTACTCAGATTCATTTAGTTTCCCGAAAGGTCGCGACCGATTTGGCGAAGAGCACCAGCTAACAACTCGTCTTTATCATCGCCCAAAACATCGAAATGGCTGCTATCACTAGACAGCGTAATCTTATCGATAAAACTACCGTTAGCAAGATCGATGATTGTCAGCAGCAGATGTATTTCAGAAAAGTGACCGCTCCCAGTCTCATCTTGGCTCGATGTAAACAGCGAATCAGTATTTTGCACTTCAACAAAGATCAGGTAGTGGCGGCCATGCTGCTTAGACGACGTCTTTGCGCTTTCTAGCGAGTCTGCCGAAAGGCCGCCGACGACCGATTGAAAATAAGGCGACAAACCATTCGCTACGGTCTGACTGAACGACGCTTGATTACCTATTTCCGTCGCTTGAGAAACGACCACCAGGTTGCTATGAGGACTCAATACAATGTTTCGAAGCCGTTTTACAGCGAACGAGTTTGTGATCCCGGACTGGCCGGCATAATACTGTGCCTGCTGCGCAATGAAGGCAGGCTGACAGGCGGTCACTGATAACAACAAACACAGTAAAGAAACTCTGATAAAAAAAGAACGATTCAACGGTGCCATATGAAGATCCATTCGCATTGATAGTGCCGGTCGGCGATGACACGCTTGCCTTCCACTTACCGGCCTATACTTTTTACGTCATTTGACTGTAATCAGATTAACCGATTAGCCGGACATTGACTACGCCATCGATCTTACGCATGATTTCCAATACCTGCTCTGGAGGAGATGACTGTAAATCAATAAGATTGTAAGCAATATCCTCGCGGCTTTTATTAAGCATGTCGATCACATTAATATTTTCATCAGCCAAAATAGAAAGAATACTACCGAGGATTTTTGGTACGTTTCGATTACTTATCGATAGGCGTACACTGCCACTTTGGGGCGTTCTTTCTAGATATAGCGGTGGAAAATTGACTGAATTCTTAATGTTACCGTTTTCTAGAAAGTCTTTTAACTGAACCGCCGCCATAATCGCACAGTTTTCCTCGGCCTCATCAGTACTGGCGCCGATATGCGGAGTAAGCACCGCGCCTCTCTTTCCGATCAGTTCTGGAGTTGGGAAATCGGCAATGTATTTTGATAACTTTCCACTGTCTAGGACCTCGACAACAGCGGTCGTATCAACAATTTCTTCGCGTGCAAAATTAAGTAAAACCGCACCGCTTTTTAAATGTGACAACAGTTCACGATTAATCATTTTGCGCGTAGCATCAAGGACCGGCAAATGCAGCGTAATGAAATCCGCACGGGAAACCAGTGATGTAATATTGTCGACTTTTTCTACTTCACTGGATAACCGCCATGCTGCATCTACAGACAGCGCGGGATCATAGCCTGCAACTTTCATCCCAAGCGCTAAAGCGGTATCAGCCACCATTGATCCGATTGCGCCTAAACCAATAACTCCCAGTGTTTTTCCTGACAATTCATTGCCTTTGAAGCGTTTCTTCTCTTTTTCTAACAATTTGCTCATGGCTGCGCCATCAGTTAAGTCGTCAAGGGTATTAACGTAGTCAATTCCTTCCAGAATACCCCGAGAGCCCAGCGTTAATGCGGACACAATGAGTTCTTTTACCGCATTAGCATTTGCCCCCGGCGTGTTAAAGACCGGTATTCCTTGTTCCGTGCAATAATCAACGGGAATGTTATTTACACCAGCGCCGGCGCGACCTATTGCTAAAACTGAGTCTTGAATATCCGCCGGTTGCAGTTTGTGGCTCCGAACTAATACTGCGTCAGAAGTAACAAATTCACTCGCAATTTCATAGTCTTCCCGAGGGAACTTATCTAATCCCTTTGTGGATATTTGATTTAAGGTCAATATCTTGTACACGTATTTAACTCCTGGTTTTAGCTCTGAATCGAGTTACAAAATGGAAATATCGGCCTTAGAACGCAGTGACCGTAGAAAACCGCTCATACTGACGTCGGCATTGTTGCGCTGAAGCTGAGACTTTAACTCCCGTTGCTCTGCGGTTGAGAATTGCTGCAAGCTACCCTCTTCCACTTCTTCCAATTGAACGACCGCTACGTCACCATTTGCAAGAGCCACGGCCTCTCTCCGGACTTCTCCATTGTGAATATCGGGCATGGCAAAAACAGCTACCATCAGATTGGTATCAACCACGCTAGAACTACGGGTAATATTCTGCTGAACCTGCCATTCGTAACCGCCTTCCAGTGCAATTTCAGCCACTGATTTGCCCGCTTTCATCGCTTCAATCGCGCTAGCTGCAAGCTCCAGCGATAATGCTGTGGCGCGCTGCTGACTAAGTTCTGCAATAATGAACGGTTGAACATCTGATAAGGGTTTTGCCTTAGCCGGTTCATGCTTTAAAACGCTGACTACAATAAAATGATCCGGTGCTAACTCCAAAACATCACTGTTATTACCATCTACTATTACTTCACTGCTAAAAGCAGCCGCTAAAACTTGCGCATTGGCAAGTGATCCTGTGGCCGACGAGCGTGAAAGGAAGTTAGACTTTTTAAGTGTTAAGCTTAAGTCTTCGGCTGGACCGGTCAAGCCCTCAGAATTGAAAGCAAGGTCACGTAAATCTTCAACAGCATTAACAAACTCCGCTTCCGCAGCCGCTTGTTGCAGTCGACCCTCAATAACAGACCCACGCTCGCTGAAGGGCGCCGGGCTAACGCCTCTAATCTCTGTAGCTTTTAAAAGATGGTACCCCGCATCCGTTTGGATAGGTTCCGATATTTGGTCCAGGGCTAATTCAAATAGTGCCGCTTCAAATTCCGGTGGAAACGTATCGCCCATCGTAAACCCAAGGTCTCCGGCATCGCTGGATGAACCCGGGTCTTCCGAAAACTCACGAGCTATAGTCGCAAAATCTGTGTCACCCGTTAATTTTTCTGCCAATTGCTCAGCCAATTGACGAGCCTCACTGGCGTCCCGATCATCGGTGATTTCAATGAGAATATGTGAAACTCTTCGCTCTTCATCAGCCTCAAAAGCCGCAATTTCAAGCGCGTACTCTCGCTCGATATCATCGGCCTCAACCGGCTTAAAGAAATCTGCCGTCTTAACCTCTACGTACTCGAGCATTACCTGCTCTTCCGACTGATATTTATCGATATTATCATTGTAGTGTTGTTGAATTTCCTCTTCGCTGATAATAACCTGCGCGGCTACTTTTTCTCTGGGGAGTATGAAGTAGCGAAAGCTGCGCTGTTGCCCAACGATTTTCGACACTTCTGAAAGTTCATTACTGATAACAAAATCAGATCCCGAAATACCACTGTTTAACTGGGCAACTGTTAAATCTTGCGACATAAGCTGCTTATAAAACGCCGTCGAATACCCACTACCGCGCAAAATGCTTTGATAACGCTCAGGAGAAAACTTGCCGTCTTCCTGAAACTGCTCCATTGCGATAATAGTTTGATCAAGAGCTGCATCAGAGACACCAACTGAGGCATCTGCTGCCGCTTGTAGCAACAACTTTTGCTGAATAAGACGATCTAGAACTGGCCCCCTTAAGCGTTGATCGTCGAGTAACGACGGATCTGCATTTTCACCCATGTAATTTAGCAGTCGCCTACGCTCCAGGCTAACGCCCTGCTCCAGCTCAGCGAGTGAAATTTCATCGCCGTTAACAGCCGCCACGACTGCCGGGCCATTATTGCCCACTAAACTATCAATACCAAAAAGAGCAAAGGTCAGGATAATTAGGCCTATGATAAATTTCGCTATCAGTCCTTGAGAGTTTTCTCGGATATTTTGCAGCATTTGCGCCCCCGGCAAAGTAGCCCTTAACCAAAAAAAGCGCATCGATAGATGCGCTTTCTATTTGTAGAAATTACTTACTTCTATATCACAATGTGTAATGTCTTACGTTTCTTGCCACGACAACGCAGCAGGAAAGGTCGATCAGTTGACCGCGTCTTTAAGCGCTTTACCAGCTTTAAAGCCAGGTACCTTAGCCGCCTTAATTTGAATTTCTGCGCCCGTCTGTGGATTTCTACCGGTACGAGCAGCACGATCTTTAACTGCAAACGTGCCGAAACCAACCAGTACGACCTGATCACCGTCTTTCAAAGCGCCCGTTACAGTTTCAACCATGGCGTCAAGAGCACGACCAGCGGCTGCTTTTGGAAGATCAGCGGAAGCTGCTATAGCTTCAATAAGCTCAGATTTATTCACAATTTACCCCTTAAAAAAGTTTATGGATTTAATCTTATCGCCATCATTGAAAAAAAATCATCAACTATAACTACAAAATTAAGGCCTGGAATTCAGGTCCCGATTTATTATTACTAATAACACGGCTACGATTAATGCAGGACGCAATTTATACCAACTGAGTCCATAGCGGTCAAGCCGAAAGCCCCATTTAATGAGCGTTTATTCGACTTTTAGCACCCTTTTTCGTTTTTTCCTTTATCTCAGGCACGTTATCCCCTGTCTTGCTTAAAAACTCATCATCTGAGATGGGTTCTGGCATCCGCTCTAATGCAATAGCCAAAACCTCATCGATCCACTTGACGGGTCTAATTTCGAGGTCCGCCTTGATGTTATCCGGTATCTCTTTTAGATCTCGTGCATTTTCGTCAGGAATTATAACTGTCTTTATCCCGCCACGATGTGCCGCGAGTAATTTTTCCTTCAGGCCACCAATGGGCAACACCTGGCCACGGAGTGTTATTTCACCCGTCATCGCGACATCGGAGTTAACCGGGATACCAGTAAGTACGGATACCAGTGCGGTACACATCCCAACGCCCGCGCTTGGGCCATCCTTCGGTGTTGCGCCCTCTGGAACGTGAATGTGTAAGTCATGCTCATCATGGTAACTCGCTTTAATACCGAGCATCTGGGAGCGACTTCTAACCACTGTGGTAGCAGCCTGAATTGATTCCAACATCACGTCACCGAGCGACCCAGTTTTAACTTGCCTGCCTTTGCCAGCGACAGACACGGCCTCTATAGTTAGAAGCTCGCCGCCAACCTGAGTCCAGGCTAAACCGGTAACCTGACCAATCTGGTTTTCCTCTTCGGCTTTGCCATAGCTAAATTTCCGGACACCGCTGTAATCTTCCAGGACATCAGGCGTTATTACAACCGGAGCTGTTTTCTCGCCAAGAGCAAACTCTTTAACCACTTTGCGGCATAACTTTGCAACTTCGCGCTCTAAGCCTCGGACACCTGCTTCACGAGTATAGTAACGAACCAGATCCTGAATAGCCTCCTCCGCAATCTCCAGCTCCCCGGCTTTCAACCCATTGTTTTTCATTGCTTTAGGCTTCAGATAACGCTGTGCAATATTAATTTTTTCATCTTCGGTGTAACCAGGGATACGAATAACCTCCATGCGATCCAATAGCGGCGCAGGAATATTCATCGAGTTCGAAGTACAAATAAACATTACGTCAGAGAGATCGTAATCAACCTCCAAGTAATGGTCATTAAAACTATTGTTTTGCTCTGGATCCAAAACCTCTAACAAAGCAGACGCAGGATCACCACGATTATCCATCCCCATTTTGTCTATCTCATCTAACAAAAATAGTGGGTTTTTCACTTCAGCCTTTGCTAGCTTCTGAACTATTTTTCCGGGCATAGAACCGATATACGTCCTTCTATGGCCCCTTATTTCAGCCTCGTCACGAACACCACCCAGGGCCATTCTGATAAACTTTCGATTGGTAGAGCGCGCAATTGACTCCCCCAGGGAGGTTTTTCCAACACCGGGAGGCCCGACTAGACAAAGAACAGGTCCTTTGATTTTCTTAACGCGTTTTTGGACCGCAAGATATTCAACAATTCGCTCTTTAACTTCATCAAGTCCGTAATGGTCTTCGTCAAGAATCTCTTGAGCCAGCTTGAGATCATGCTTTAGCTTGGAGCGTTTTTTCCAAGGCACGCCCACCATCCAGTCTAAATAACTCCGCACAACTGATGCTTCTGCCGACATAGGTGACATCATTTTGAGTTTATTCAGCTCGGCATTAGATTTAGCCTCAGCCTCTTTACTCATACCACTGTTTTTGATCTTTTCCTGTAATTCTTCCATCTCATTTGGAGCTTCGTCCATATCGCCAAGCTCTTTTTGAATGGCTTTCATCTGCTCATTGAGATAATACTCTCGCTGGCTCTTTTCCATTTGCTTTTTGACTCGACCACGAATCCGTTTTTCAACTTGAAATAAGTCAATTTCGGCGTCCATCAAACCCATCAACTGATCAATGCGCTCATGAATATCCGCCACTTCCAGTATCGCTTGCTTCTGCTCCAGCTCAAGCGACATATGCGCGGCAATAGTGTCCGCAAGACGGCCGGGCTCCTCTATGCCGGAGACAGAGTTTAGTACCTCGGACGGCACTTTTTTACTCAGGTTAACGTATTTGTCAAACTGCCCCATCGCCGACTGCACCAAAGCATCGGCCTCTTTTTGGTCTAGGTCGGCAGGCTCATCCGCTACCGTCATCGCAGTATAAAACCCATCGGTCGATTTCACGGCCTCCAGTTTTGCTCGATAACCCCCTTCCACTAATACTTTGACAGTGCCGTCAGGCAACTTCAGCAGCTGTAGTACTGTTGAAACAGTTCCCACTTGGTAAATATCATCTTCACCGGGGTCATCTACGGAGGCATTTTTCTGCGCCACTAATAAAATCTGCTTGTCGCTTGCCATGGCCTCTTCCAGCGCCTGAATTGACCTCTCCCTGCCGACAAACAGTGGTATAACCATATGTGGATACACCACAACATCCCTTAGCGGGAGTAAAGGTAATTCGATTAGTTCAACATTGTCGCCCATTGGGTCACCTGTAGGTCACTGGCCGTATCTGGCCAAAAATTTGTACTATTTACTTAATAATAGGCTGTTCTGACGTTTAATCCAGAGCAACTGATCCATGAATTAAACATGGGGTCATTGACTCTTAAATACAAGGGAAGGTGCGATTATTTTTGTCGATGAAACTTTCAAACCATCGGCAATAAACGCGGGCATTTAGCTAAAAAAAAAGTAAAGTACAGCGGAGGGGCGGAGCAAAAAGTTGCGTCAGAGGATCCCCTAACGCAACGTCAACAGCTATTCCTCGGTCGAGGCCTTAAGCTGCTCGGGCTCTGGCGTTTTGTAGACCAGCAGTGGCTCAGAATCGCCATTTATGACAGACTCGTCGATAACTACCTTAGAAACAGTATCTTCTGATGGTACCTTGTACATCGTTTCTAACAGTACGTTTTCGAGGATCGAGCGCAAGCCTCGAGCACCAGTTTTGCGGTGCATCGCTTTCTCAGCGATAGCACGGACACCGTCTTCGCGAAAATCCACTTCGACTGATTCCATCTCGAACAGTTTTGAATACTGCCTAGTCAATGAGTTTTTGGGCTCGGTCAGAATGCTGACCAAGGCATCGACATCTAACTCTTCGAGTGTAGCTATAACTGGAAGGCGACCGACAAATTCAGGGATCAATCCATAACGGACCAAATCTTCCGGCTCTAGGTCAAATAAGATCTCACCTATATTTTTTGACTCCTCTTTGCTTTTCACATCGGCGCTAAATCCGATCCCACCCTTTTCCGAACGCTCTCGAATGACTTTATCAAGACCGGCAAAGGCACCTCCACAAATAAACAGGATGTTAGAGGTATCAACTTGCAAAAACTCTTGCTGGGGATGCTTGCGCCCCCCCTGTGGCGGAACTGACGCAACAGTTCCTTCAATTAACTTGAGCAGGGCCTGCTGAACGCCTTCACCGGAAACGTCACGAGTGATAGAAGGGTTGTCTGACTTTCGCGAAATTTTGTCTATTTCATCGATATAGACAATGCCCATCTGTGCTTTCTCTACGTCATAATCACATTTTTGCAGCAACTTTTGGATAATATTCTCAACATCCTCACCAACATAGCCCGCTTCGGTCAACGTCGTTGCGTCAGCTATAGTAAACGGCACGTCTAACAGACGAGCAAGCGTTTCAGCGAGTAGCGTTTTACCACTCCCCGTAGGACCAACCAACAAAATGTTGCTCTTTCCAAGTTCGACCTGCTCCTTCTTTTCTTGGCTGTAACGCAAGCGCTTGTAGTGATTATAGACAGCGACCGCTAACACTTTCTTGGCACGCTTTTGCCCAATCACGTATTCATCGAGAATTTCCTTAATTTCGACGGGCGTGGGCAAGCGGTCTTCAGCACTCTCCGAGGCGCTTTCCTGCACTTCCTCTCGAATGATGTCATTACATAAATCAACACACTCATCACAGATAAAAACGGATGGTCCAGCTATTAATTTCCGAACTTCATGTTGGCTCTTGCCACAAAAAGAACAGTAGAGCAGTTTCCCGCCATCATCACCGCTGTCTTTAGTATTTTCACTCATTAACGCTGTACCCCGTCTAGCACGTATCAGATTGTGCTCTAAGTGTTAAGATGCTGTCTTTCAGAAGACTTTGCAAGTCCACTGGGGAATTTATTCCCTCAAAGCAGCTAACGTCTAGGCCTCGACACTATTGCGGCCACGCAAAACTTCATCAACAAGGCCGTATGTCTTGGAATCGTCTGCGTTCATAAAATTGTCCCGTTCAGTATCGCGGCGAATAGTCTCAACATCGTTTCCAGTATGTTCTGCCATCAGCTGATTGAGACGTTCGCGGATAATCAGGATTTCACGCGCTTGTATATCGATATCGGTTGCCTGACCCTGAGCCCCACCACTAGGTTGGTGAATCATAGTGCGGGCATTTGGAAGTATAAAACGCTTCCCTTTAGCTCCACCGGCCAGTAAAAAAGCCCCCATACTAGCTGCTTGCCCAATGCACATGGTGCTAACGTCAGGCCTAATGAACTGCATGGTATCGTAAATAGATAAGCCAGCAGTGACTGAGCCACCTGGCGAATTGATGTATAGATGTATGTCTTTATCGGGATTTTCAGACTCTAAAAATAACAGCTGAGCCACGATAAGGTTAGCCATGTTATCTTCTACTTGGCCTACCATAAAGATTACACGTTCCTTAAGCAATCTCGAATAGATATCATAAGAGCGCTCGCCTTTGGCAGTTTGTTCAACCACCATTGGCACTAGGCCCAAATTATTAATTTCTTGGTTATTCATTCCGAACTGATCAAATCTAGACATGCTAATCCCGCTCTCCCAACGCTATCGTTGTTATGCTGCTGCCACTTTCGGCTCAACTAATCGTGCTTACCGACTTATATACGCACTAAAGCAGATAAGCGACCTACTATTATAGTATAGCCGCTAATACTTGAAGATGATTAGTCCTCTTCTGCCTCTGGCGGTGCCTCCGGGGTCATTACGTCTTCGTAACTGCACTCCTTATCATTAACAGTTGCCTCAGCCAGCAGATTATCAACAACTGTCTCTTCCAAAACCATTGACTGGACTTCTTGCAACTGTTGCTGATTACCGTAGTAATAATTAATGACTTCTTCCGGATCTTCGTAGGTTGAGGCCAACCCCTCTATTGTTTCTTTTACTTTCTCAGGGTCTGCAACAATCTCACCCTTACTGATCAGATCATTCAGAACCAAACCTAAGCGAACACGCCGCTCGGCTTGATCGCTAAACATATCATCAGGCAGCAGTGAATCGATGTCTAGGGAGGCTGCAGCGCCACCAAATTGTTGGACCATTTGCCCTTTCAGAGCAGTAATTTCCTGCTTAATTAGTGCCTGGGGAAGCTGAAGGTCTTTGTGAGCTTCAACCAATGCTTCCATGACCTGATTCTTTACTTTTGCTTTAGACGATTTATCGAGCTCTCTTTGCATATTATCGGAAACATCCGTGCGGAATTGTTCCGGACCACTTCCTTTGACACCAAACTTTTCGTAAAATTCATCATTGAGCTCTGCCAGCCGCTGCTCGGATACCGCATTGACTTTGACCGCAAATTCAACCGCGGCGCCCTTGAGGTCTTCCGCGTGGTAATCATCAGGGAATACCAGTGACAACACTTTCTCGTCGCCAGCTTTGAGACCAACGATGCCATCTTCAAACCCAGGGATCATACGATTAGATCCCAGTTCAAGGTCCGATGCCTCGGCACTGCCGCCGTCAAAAGCGTCGCCGTCTTTAGTTCCAGCGTAGTCAAGATTGACTTTGTCACCGCTGATAGCGGCTCGCTCTGCAACTTCCCATGTGGCCTGCTGCTTGCGCAGCGTTTCGATCATGGTGTCAATGTCTGCCTCGGTTACAATCGCGACGGGCTTATCAATAACCACGTCACCAAAGCTCTTGGCTTCTACTTCGGGAAAAACCTCGAATGTTGCAACGTATTCGAGATCGCTGCCCGCTTCCATATTCTTAGGCTCAATATCGGGCATACCCGCCGGCTTCAAATTTTCTTGAACAATTGCCTCACTGAAGCTTTGATTCATCACTTCCTGAAGAACCTCTTGACGAATACCAGCACCAAAGCGCTGCTTCATAACTTTCATGGGAACTTTACCCGGACGGAAACCGTCCAGCTTGACGTTACCCGCCGCTTTTTGAAGTCTGTTATTAACTTCGCTATCAACGCGTTCGGCGGGAATCCCCACGGTTAACTTGCGCTCCAGACCGGAGGTTGTTTGGATTGAGACCTGCATGAAATTTCCTCTGTGCCCAATAATTATGTGCCTGAACGGCTACAATGGGCAATGGTGGCTATCTATGATGTTTAATTTAACTTGGTGCCATCTAACTTATGGCGTAAAAAATAATGGTGCGGACGGAGAGACTCGAACTCTCACACCTTACGGCACCAGAACCTAAATCTGGCGTGTCTACCAATTCCACCACGTCCGCATACCGAAAACGGTATATGCTCGGTTTTTAATCAACTCAAGCTAATTCTTATAACTAATTGAAAAATATCGCTAATCCATACAGACCTAGCGAATCGCATCAATTGTAGGGGCGGTGATATTGCCACAATGTTTTAGCGGGTTCAACCACGGTTTAAAGACTATCTGCACTATTTCGGAAATGCTAGCAAAAAGCAGGCAGTTTTTGGTGAAGAATTAGTCAATACCAACAAATGACAGCTGCCGGGCAACAATAGTGCACTTTCCGGTTCAGCTAAAGACCCATCTATGACAATACCGTGATCGATGGCCATCAATACCCCATAACTCTCAGGGCTATTAATAGACATGGAGATGCCCGAATCGAGTGATACGCGCCTGACTTCAAAATCTTCAAAGTCAACGATTCGCTGTATGTCGAGCCCCGGTTCAACCAAAATCGGCATATGCGCCTCAGGTGACTGCTGCTCAAGTAACATAAGCTTTACCGCCTCCTCCGTATCCCAGTGCTGCTGAGTTAATACTTTCTGCGCAAAGGACACTATTAACCGCTCATACACGGGTGTTTGAAACTCTATCGTTCTGACACCATGCTGCAGTGAATGAGGGGTTAAACACGGAACCTTAATCACGTCGCCCACACTGAGCGGCAAACTGTCGGTAAAAGACTCCATGTACTGCCTCTTCTTCAGCTCCTCTCGGGTCAGATCCGTGGGAACTAAACTCAGCCAAGCCTTCAACTGATCAGCGTCAACCGGCTCATTGTCACCTAGACCGGCTGATGACCGCTGCCGATCGATTAATTGATCGATCTCTCTTCGAGTGATTTCATAATCTGACACTGCGCTTAAAAAGGCCTGGCGAAATTCTTTATCACTACTAAAACCCTGCCGTTTTTTTGCGCAGAACCCAAACCGAATTGCTCCCTCTCCACCCGGCCAAGCCAGCGGATCTACATGGGTAACCACATAGACTTCGCGCTTTTCCTGATGAAGCTCAAAATACAAGTCACCAAATATCTCCTCCGGTAGTGGGTCAAGAATTTTAAGTAAAATCAGATGGCGATGACGATTGCCGCACAGTTTTCCGGGGAGCGCAGACAGGACATGCGGTAATGGGGACTGTTGATGAGCGCTCCCGGCACCGGCAACGCCTCTTTGTTCAATGCCGGTGAACCAAACCTCCTGCCCCCAGGGCTTTGCTATGTTGACACTAATCAGCGGTATCGGCTGATGGGCGCTAAAAACCGGCAGCGAAAGTTGCTGTGCCACGTACTGGAATGCATCCCATGGATCACTGGGTATTGAAACATCTAGCAAGGACATTCCCTGCGACGCCTCCGCAACCGCGAAGTGTATTACGATCGTCCCGTGCTCTCTGGCCAGATGATAGTAAGCGATCAACGATAGTTCTGGGCTACGGTCTAACCAGTATTGATCGAGCGTATACCGTATGATGACTAGTTCGCAGCACCCATCGGTTAGTTCATCGCAGGGCTTAACGAGCAGGGCTTCCGGATTGCCGCCTTCGCAAGTAATTGGGGAATAAACAGTCATACAAACTCTTTTTGTGTTGTTAGTCGGTTAAGCATGCTGGATCAAACAGGTATTCGCCAGACAGCCAATCGACAACCTCGCGGGCAACGGCATGGTCTATAGCCTGATAATCGCTTATCAGGTCACGCCTTTGACGTTTTGATAAATTATCGAGGCCACGGTACTGGAAAGACTCGCTATCCCGGCGTAGCTTTCCTTCCAGGCGCTCATCCTGCAGTAAATGAAGCCCCCGATCAAAGGCTGCATTAAGGTCGGAGAGTCCTCCCGAATAAAGCCCCGCAAGGGATTGCAGCACGAGCTGGGATAACAGAGGTTGATTCATCGGGTTGACCATATGACCGGCGTACCACTCCCGAATAGCGACGGGGCGCCCTTTGTAGGGCGCGAGGTGCAGGAACTTCGATGTCAATCGACCGTCGTTTACCGGGTAGTTATCCCAGAGAATCGGTTTTCGCTGTAAAAGCTCAATAATCTTTGAGGCGTCCGCGGCGCTATACTCGCTCGATATGACTCGATCCCCGGTCCAAAAAATGCCCACGCTTTCTGGCAGCGACTCACCGAGCATCTCCAGATAACGAGGCGGCATCGCGCCGAACACTTGCTCCAAGATTGGATCAAAGGAATAGTAAGTCGGACAGACGATTAATTGTCTCGCGGAACTCGCCACCATGACATCAGCAATGACCTCCAGCTGCCGCGATACAATTCCGTCGACATCACCGCGCATGTCGTCAAATAAAACGCATAATATATCAGGGTTAAGCTCGTTTATGCGCAGGACCTTATCGACAAGTTTCTTTTTGTCCTCCCGTCGATATTTCTCGCCCAAGCCCAGTGGCGATAGCCCCACGCCCCATTTAACGCCCTGTCCTTGGTATTCCGCGGCCAGATCCCTAAGTTGTTCCCATTCAAATTCCGGGTGTAACTCCCGCCAGCGACTGCGCAAAAATGAATCACCTTTCGGCGCATAGATATAGGCACCAAAGCCAAACCTACGGAAAAATCTCGCATAATTTTTTCTGGCCTGCCATGACCACTGACGACCATAAAACCCTTCTATTGCACCGTAGAAAAAGTGTGACATGCGGAGCTGGAACCACCTTGGGGAGCGAGGACATTATTCTGCATGGTACACAAGCAATCGCCACAATAAAACACCAACATAATCAGCGACATACTTTACTGCGCACAGAAGATACTTCAACTTCATTGTGATAGAGTAAAAATTGGATAGGCTGGCCCCGGAAAACACTCTACGGCCTCAGACAGCGAAACAATGACTATGAGCAATAAGCGCCTGCACGACTGGATAGGTCTCAGCGGTGTCGACAGCGATGAGACGGCCCTAGCAGTAACGTGGGCACGCCGACTAGAATTACCGCTACTGATTGTCGCCTTGTGGATTCTTTTTAGTTGGTACTGGGAGTCGAGAGAGCGCTCCTTCCATTTCTCACCGGTGCTGAACTGGACGGTTTGGCTCTTTTTCGTGTTCGAGACAACATTGCTAACCTACCTCGTTAAGGACAAGGCCAACTACCTAAAAAATAATTGGCTCAATTTGCTAATCATTCTTGCGGGCCCCCCTCTGCTTATATTTGGCTCTCCCTACGCCGGTGTGCTCAGATCATTAAGGCTGTTCTTATTTATCGATTTGATGTTGCAGTTGTCGTCGTCAGTCCGCTACATCCTCACCCGCAATCATTTCGGGGCCACCTTACTAATTAGCGGCTTGTTCGTAATTATCGCCGGTTATTTAATTGCAGGTATAGATCCCAACATCGAAACGCCTGGGGACGGTATATGGTGGGCTTGGGTTACCGCCACGACCGTAGGCTATGGCGATGAATTCCCGACTAGCGTAGAAGGCAGGGTTTTAGGCGGCTTTTTAATGATGCTAGGCGTCGGCCTGCTGTCGATTATAACAGCAAATGTCTCTGCATTTTTTATCTCAAGTGCTAGTGCAGAAAAAGATCAACATCAACTTAGCGCCATCGAAGACAAGCTTCGGCGAATAGAACTACTACTCGAAGAAAAAAGTACAAAAAAAGATTAATCCTTATTAAAGAACAAGTTATTGTAGTTATTTAATGTTATTTCTGCAATTTCCTCCAGTGCAAGACCGCGCAGATCAGCAATACATTTGGCAACTTCAACCACGTATTTAGGTTCGTTTTTCTTACCCCGGAAGGGAACTGGCGCAAGATAGGGAGAATCCGTTTCTATCAACAGACGGTCCAGCGGCACTTTCTTCGCAACCTCCTTTAGCTCTGCAGCATTTTTGAAAGTGACAATACCAGAAAACGAAATATAATAGTTAAGGTCGAGTGCCTGCGATGCCATCTCCCAGCTTTCAGTGAAACAGTGTAAGACTCCGGCGACAGCTGGATCGCCGTATTGTTTTATTATCTCAATGGTGTCAGCTCTAGCTTCCCGAGTATGAACAACGACGGGTTTGCGCAAAGACTTCGAAAGCTGCAAGTGTTGACGAAAACTCTCTTTTTGCAGTGCCGCACTGTCTTTTGTATAGAAATAATCAAGCCCTGTTTCACCGATAGCAACGACCTCAGGTGCAGACGCCAGCGTGCGTAGCTCATTCATGTCAGCGAGCTGATCACCAACATCCATAGGATGCACACCAACAGAGGCCGAAATTCCCTCAAACTGACGAGCGATGTCTATCACCGCAGCGGCATTTTGCATATCAATACCAATACACAGTAATTTATGGACACCGGCGTCTTTGGCCGCCGCGATCGCTGCAGCTAAGCTGCCATCATAGGGTGTCAGATCTAAGCGATCGAGATGACAATGGGAATCAACAAACATAATGAAAGGTCTCACGGTAGATAAATTGGTTAAACGACAACGGCCCGGTAGAGACCGGGCCGTGTGATTGTTAACGAAAGGACTGACTACATGGTGTGTGTAGGTCGATCAGACTGCAACGATCCTGCCAAATAAGTTTCAATTTTTTTGTTGGCGCTATCATCATGACCGTCGAATTGCACACCGATACCCGCTGCCCGGTTACCCTGCGCACCCTTGGGAGTGACCCAAACAACCTTACCCGCTACCGGTATCTTTTCAGATTCGTCCATTAAGTTTAATAACATAAACACTTCGTCGTGAATTTTGTAAGGTTTATTAGTGGGAATGAACAAGCCGCCGTTAACTAAATAAGGCATATAGGCGGCATAGAGAACGGCCCTATCCTTTATGGTCAATGATAGTATTCCGTTCCTCGCTCCCTGCGGTGATCTCGCCATATTCATTACTTAGTCAAGCCTCTTTCCCAGCCAATCATCTGATATCTGCTAAGCATAGCCGCAGAATGCTCGTTTCTCCATGCCAAAGACCGGATTAGATGTTAAATTTCTCACAACTATCGAACAGTATCTGCTCCAATACTAGCTGACGGTTCGGGGTTGCGCCCCTATTGATGGCATTACGAATCGAATGAATACTATCGAGAAGGGAGTAAACATCTCGAATATCGACATTTTGGCTAAGCTTGTACCAAGAATCCTCTTCATTCGTAGCCGCAGCAAGTGGCGAAGGTACTATCTTTATTTTAATCAGTCGAGTCAGCAGCACAATAAGCCTGACAAGCACTTCCTCAAGATCGTATTCCAGCCACTTTTCAGCAATAACCAGTGGCGATGCGCTGCCTCCAAGCACAGCTCTGTAATCTCCATCAAGCTGCTTGCGTCGCTCTAATCCATCATTGCTCAAAAGATCCAGAGCTGTTAACGGCTGGCCAGAAGCCTCACGGAGTAGTGCATTTGTCTCAGCCTGACCCGGCACAACAGTAGACAACCATTGCAACGACTCCTCTTCAGGTGGCACCGGAAAGCTAACTTGCTGACAGCGGGAGCGAATTGTCGGAAGTAATTGTCCCGGACTGTCGCTAACCAAAAAAAGCAACGTCTTGTCAGAGGGCTCTTCGAGGCTTTTTAACAAGGCGTTAGCTGCATTAATATTCATTGCCTCTGCCGGCGTTATCACCCCAATCTTATAGCCACCCTGCTGCGAAGTATGACTCAAAAACTCAACAACTGCCCGCACCTGATCAACTTTAATCTGGCGGCTTTTTTCCTCGGGCGCCAGCCATTTTAAATCCGGATGATCACCCGTAGCGAGCAATTGACATTGCCTGCATTTCCCGCAGGCTGCGCCAGCCAACGGCGCCTGGCACATTAGGTAGTGACAAAGCGACAACAGAAAACGATGCTTACCCGTACCCGGCGAACCCGCCAGTAAAAATGCATGAGGCAGTCTTTCAGCTCCATGTAAATCTATAATTCGATGCCACTGCTCGTTTTGCCACGGCATTCTGACGGCAATAATATCGCGCTGTAAACCCATTACGTCTTCGACCTTACTAGAAACTGATGTTTCATTTCAGCAATAATAGGCTGCAGCGAGGCTTGAACGCGCCCCAACGTCTCTGACGCATCAACGGTTCTAAACCGATCACTATGACGCTCAGCAAGCATTAAATAGCAGTTACGGACATTTTCGAAAAAAGCAGCACGCTCGCGCTCGATCCTATCCAATTCTCCGCGCTGACCTGCCCTAGACATGCCTACAGTAATCGGTGCATCGAATAAAATAGTGATATCTGGTCGTAAATCTTCCTGCACCCATTGCTCCAAATTGGCGATTTTGGCCTCAGAAAGACCGCGACCCCCTCCCTGATAGGCGTAGGTTGCGTCAGTAAATCGATCGCATATGACCCAATCACCCCGTGCGAGAGCCGGCTCTATAACGCCTGCAATATGCTGCGCCCTTGACGCAAACATTAAGAGCAACTCTGTATTGTCGGCGATCGCTTCGTCCCTGTCAGACAATAATAACTGTCGAATATCTTCCGCCAGCGGGGTTCCTCCAGGCTCTCTCGTCACGATGCACGTTATATTCGCATCTGACAATTGATCAGCGATGTAGGCTATGTTCGTCGATTTCCCGACGCCCTCACCACCCTCGATAGTGATGAACATTCCTCTAGTTACTGACAATGGCTACCTTCCCCTCAGTGTGCATATAAACGACTATCCAGCAGGCTTAATAACAGGCGTTGACGAGTAATCTTTTCGGCGCTGCTCTATCTGGTATTTCCTAACGGCTTTTTGATGCTCTTTCAAAGTCTCGGAAAAATAGTGCGTACCATCCCCCTTGGCGACAAAATATAACGTCTTACCATCGGCCGGATGCAGGGCCGCATGGATAGCCTCTCTTCCCGCCAGTGCGATTGGCGTTGGCGTTAAGCCATGATGTCGATAGGTATTAAATTTATTGGATCCGTCTTTAAGATGCCGGCTGCGTAAGTTACCCGTATACGATGCGCCCAAACCATAAATAACAGCTGGATCTGTTTGCAATCTCATGCCCAGCTTCAAACGTCTGACAAAGACACCTGAAATTTGCGCTCTCTCCCAAGCGACCCCTGTCTCTCGCTCCACCAGCGACGCCATAATAAGCGCCTGATACATGGTGTCATAAGGCAGATTTTTGCTTCGGTCAGACCACTCATCATTTAAAACCTTCTGCATCCGCTGATAGGCCTGCAATAGCAGTTCTCTGTCAGTGGTGCCACTGTGATAGCGATAGGTATCGGGAAATAAAAGCCCCTCGAGCGAAGGGAAGCTCGCCTCAAGTCCCAGCATGTCAGCTGTGAGCACCCGTGTGTCGGCCCCAAATGTGTTGATCAGCGCGTCTGCCGACCTCAATCGAGACAGTACCTGGCTCATATCCCAACCTTCAACCAACGTTAATTGGAAAAACCTGACATCGCCTTGCTCAAACTTTGCGATGAGCTCCAAGGGAGTCAGACCAGGCTCAAGCCAGTATTCGCCTGCCTCTATGGCGGTACCTCGGCCGCTTATCCGGCTATAAATACTCAACCAGCGTCGATTCTCCAATACACCCAATAACGATAAATCCACGCCAACCTGACTCAGCGAACCACCCTTCTCAAGTAGATAAGCCAACCCTTCACCCTGAATATCCATTGGTGTATTCAGGAAATCACGTAAATTTTTTGTCGCAAACCCTGCAGCTACAAGTGAGGTAAAAAGCGTGCATAAGATTAGTTTTGTTAGAAGTCTAGGCACCTTCAAAGTCCTTGTTAGCCAACGAGCCCTGAATTGATCTCGTCAACTTCCCGATCGTTTTGTGATGACATCCTATAGCGACAACGGGCCAGATACCAATAAGACTATTGCACATGAATAATTCTTCAGACGCAAAAACATCCTTTAGATATAAATCTTTAACACGGGTTTTTATCTGCAGGGACGGAGCAATTTGATCCAGAATAACCCGCCGCATAATTCCGGCAACACCACACCGATGTAAAGCGGGGGTCTGCAACTCTCCGTCTTTCACTAAAAACACATTGGACATTGTTCCCTCAACGACGTGCCCTGCTGAATCCATCACCAAGCCCTCAACAATGTCCAGGCTACTCCATTCAGATCGAGCCATTACATTCTCTAAACGGGATAAGTGCTTGATTCCAGCGAGATCTGCATTGATGCCAAGCCTGTGGTTACAGAGCTTTAGCTTTACCCCGAACTGGCTGTGACGAATGTCTGATATAGCCAGTGCGTCCAGTATGACAATACGATCAGCGACAATATCAAAGGTTGGCTTGTAACCCCGGCCACTTTCTGCCCGTGTCACTAAAACCTTGATAACGTGCCTATTTCCGTCGGCATGCTTGAGCAGGGAGAATATATCCCGCCGAATTGCGTCGATGTCGCAACTGATCCGAAGCCTATCACAGTCACTGCTTAAGCGTTCGAGGTGGAAATCAATAAATTCCGGGGATCCGTTGACAATACTAATGGTCTCAAAGAGACCATCGCCATAACTTAAGCCACGGCTATTGATGGAAATAGATTCAGAAAAGAGACCATTGACCAGCGCTTTTATCACTCGTTTAGCACCGCTAAGATTAATCCAGCTTGCCGAACAGTAAGCTGCCATTCGTACCGCCAAACCCAAAAGAGTTAGACAGGGCAAAATTTATCGGCTTTTGCTGAGCTGAATGCGGTACATAATTGAGTCGACAATTTTCATCCACGTTATCCAAATTTATTGTCGGTGGAGCAATCTGATCACGAATAGCCAATATTGAAAATACCGCCTCAACTGCACCCGCTGCTCCCAGCAAGTGCCCTATCATAGACTTTGTTGAGCTGACCGCAACGTCATTCGCAGCTGCCCCCCAAACAGACTCGATCGCAAGGCTTTCGGCAATATCGCCTGCCGGTGTCGATGTACCATGGGCATTAATATAACCTATTTCCGCGGCATTGATTCCTGCATCAGCGATAGCACTAGTCATCGCGGCAGCCGCACCGCGCCCATCTTCCGGTGGGGAAGTAATGTGATAGGCATCCCCGCTCATGCCAAAACCAACAAGTTCGGCGTAAATATCCGCACCCCGCGCTCTTGCGAACTCATACTCTTCGAGTACCATCATCCCTGCACCATCCGATAAAACGAAGCCATCGCGATCTTTGTCCCACGGGCGACTTGCCGCCTGCGGATCGTCATTGCGAGTAGACAGTGCTCTGACTGCAGCGAAGCCACCGAGGCCAAGTGGCGTCGAGGACATTTCTGCGCCCCCCGCTACCATAACATCAGCATCGCCGTAAGCTATAGTTCTGGCGGCATGACCAATATTATGGGTGCCGGTTGTGCAGGCTGTTGTAATCGCAAAATTGGGGCCTTGCATACCATATTTTATTGATAGATTTCCCGCGACCATATTGATAACTGTACCGGGCACAAAAAAGGGCGAAATTCTGCGGGGACCACTCTTAATTAATATGGCATCGTTTTTTTCAATAAAACTAACACCACCAATGCCCGAACCAATAGCTAAACCGATCCGGGCAGCATTTTCTTCAGTAACAGCAATACCTGAATCTTCAATTGCCTGAATTCCAGCAGCCATGCCGTATTGGATAAAGGTATCCATCTTCCGTGCTTCTTTGGCTTCCATGTAATCAGTGACATCGAAATTTTTCACCGACCCACCAATCCGCGTAGTGTATGCAGAGACGTCAAAATTTTCTAAAGGACCGATTCCACTTTTGCCATTGACGATATTATTCCAGCTTGACTCAACGTCATTTCCCAGGGGTGTTATAAGACCCAGCCCGGTAACGACCACTCTACGCTTGGACACTTCTCTATCCTCCAGCACATTGAAAATATGTAACTTGGACAACATGCTACTGCGGCATTATCGCTTAAAACCGCTGACCCAAAAAATAAAAGCCGGTCTATTAAAATAGAGCGGCTTTCACGAATTAACTATTAATCTGCCAAGCAGACATGGGCGACTATCCCAGGTTTTTGTTGATATAGTCGATAGCCAACTGCACGGTGGTGATTTGCTCAGCTTCCTCATCGGGAATTTCGGTTTCAAACTCCTCTTCAAGAGCCATAACTAATTCAACAGTATCCAGAGAATCAGCGCCCAAATCTTCTACAAATGATGCAGAGGTTTGTACTTCATCTTCTTTAACACCTAACTGCTCTGCGACAATCTTTTTAACGCGTTCTTCAATGCTGCTCATAGTCTTTAGCGACTCCTGTTTATAAAGCGGTAAATAGTTTAACTCATATTATTAAGCCGATGCCCGAAACGACCGCCACCAACCAAAATATACCAATCCTGAATGTCGAACCGGATTTTACTTGATTTTACTCGCCTTGTACCATGGTTTTCTGTATTTAGTTGATTTAATACGAATAACGCCCATATTTCAGACACTTAACTCATATACATACCACCATTGACATGAATTGTTTCACCGGTCACGTACGCGCCCCCATCCCCAGCCAAAAAGGCGACTACAGCGGCGACCTCCTCCGGTTCACCTAAGCGTGACAGAGGGATCTTAGCCAGCATCATATTCTTATTATCTTCCGACAGTTCTTTCGTCATATCGGTATCAATAAAACCTGGAGCGACGCAGTTAATCGTTATATTACGGGACCCTAATTCTTTTGCCAATGACCGTGAAAATCCTTCCATTCCAGCTTTTGTGGCGGCATAGTTTGATTGACCGGCATTACCCATCGCTCCTACAACTGAGCTGATACTTATGATACGCCCCCACTTAGCTTTGCTCATACCTCGAACACACGACTTCGACAACCTAAAAATAGAACTTAGATTGGTATTAACAACATCATTCCATTCATCTTCTTTCATGCGCATCAGAATATTATCTTTTGTAATCCCTGCATTGTTAACGAGGACCAATGGAGCTGCGTACTTCTCACTAATCGTCTTTATGACGGCTGTTACTGACACAGAGCTAGTTACATTTAAGACCATGCCCTCTCCGCCAATCCCAGCATCCCCTAAATATTCGGTAATACTTGCAGCACCACTCTGTGTGGTCGAGGTGCCTATAACGGTAAAGCCATCCTTACCTAACTGCAGCGCAATGGCTTGACCAATACCTCGGCTGGCCCCTGTCACCAAAGCAATTTTATCTGTCATAGATATTTCTCCCGAAATAATAATTACTGCTCATTCAGTACAGCTCGAAATGCTACTGCTAAATTTCGGCCAGCGCCTTTTCCAGCGCGACTGGCTCTTCGATATTGTAACCAATTAATGACCGATCAATACGCTTGCTTAACCCGCTCAAAACTTTCCCAGGGCCACATTCAAGTGTTTTTTCGATGCCCGCTGCGACCATCGTCTGCACGCAGCTCGTCCACTTAACCGGACTGTAGAGTTGCCGCACCAGTAACTGCTTGATTTTTTCCGGATCACTTTCCGTTTCTGCATGGACGTTATGCACCACCGGGATCGTAGGAACTGCAACACGTAACTGCCCCATTTTTTCGGCCAGCTTTTCAGCAGCGGGTTGCATCAATGACGTGTGGAAAGGCGCACTTACTGGTAGGGTCATCGCTCTTTTAGCTCCCGCCTCTTTCAAAAGTTCGATGGCCTGATCGACAGCTGCAACTTTGCCTGCGATTACAACCTGACCCGGAGAATTAAAGTTAACCGCTTCAGCGCCGGTTTTCGAACAGACATCGACGATTACGGCATCATCAAGCCCGAGCACCGCAGCCATGGAGCCCTCTCCCACCGGCACTGCAGTTTGCATAAATTGACCTCGAGCCCTAACCAAGCTCACCGCCTCCGAAAACCGTATGCTTTCAGCACAGACTAAAGCAGAAAACTCACCGAGACTGTGACCTGCCATCATTGCTGGCCGCATACCCTCACGCTCGGCCCAAACCCGCCACAAGGCGACGCTGGATGTGAGCAGTATAGGCTGCGTCCTCTCTGTTAAATTTAGCTGTTGCTGCTCACCATTTTGTACCATATCCCAAAGATCGTAGCCCAGCTCATCAGAAGCCTCTGCAAATGTATCCAGCACCACAGGAAACTGTCCGGCAATCTCTTTTAGCATGCCTACTTTTTGAGAGCCTTGGCCTGGAAATACAAAAGCAAGCGTTGGGTTAGTCATTTGATCGTCCTTATGATTAATAATCGCCACTGATAATTATAATGACAAAACTGTCAGTCTTCGGGCCATGACATTTATCATGTCATTGACGACTTCTGTTCTGGCCTGAGCTATGGCGTTAAAAAAACCTTCGGCTGAACTATTGCCGTGGCTTTTTACGACGATCCCATTCAGGCCCAAAAAACTAGCACCATTGTATTGTTGCGGATCCAGCTTTTGGAGAACAGTCTTAAGCACCGGTCGGGCGACAAAACCAAGTACCTTACTGACTCGAGAGTGACTAAATTCGTTTTGAATAACGTCACTGATATAAGAAGCCGTGCCCTCACAAGACTTAAGGGCAATATTACCGACAAAGCCATCTGCGACGATAACGTCAGCATCGCCACTCAACAATCTATCTGCTTCGGTATAGCCAGTATAATTTAAGTTGGTGTCGGCCTTACATAGCGCGTCTGCTAATTTTACTGTCTCACTGCCTTTGCCTGCTTCTTCCCCAATATTAAGTAATGCAATAGTTGGAGCCTCTCTGCCATCTATTACCGAAGCTAGCACGGAGCCCATCATTGCAAACTGATATAAATGCTCGGGCTTGCAATCGACATTGGCACCCAAATCCAGCAAAAGACTATGCCCATCAGCAGTTGGTATCAACGAACAAATAGCAGGCCTGTCGATCCCGGGCAATGTCTTTAATACGAGGCAAGCCATAGCCATAAGCGCGCCGGTATTACCACCACTAACCACTGCATCAACTTGCTTCTGGTGAAGCATATCGATGGCACATCGCATCGATGACTGTTTTTTATGTTTTAGCGCAACAGTCGGCTTGTCTGACATAGTAACTACATCAGGAGCATGGGCAATAGAAAGGAACTCGTGCCTAGAGACATCTAGCAGCCGGGCAATCTGTTGCTCGTTGCCTACAAGAACAATGTCTAGATCGGGGAAAGACGACAGCGCTTTGACCGCCGCCGGTAGACAAGCACGGAGACCTAAGTCCCCGCCCATACAATCAACAGCTATGCGAATCCGCGAAGCCATTTGTCACCAATGAAACGAATGTTTTATTCGTTATCTTGAATATCGACTACTTTTTTACCACGATAAAAACCATCTGCAGTCACATGGTGACGGCGATGAGTTTCACCGCTGGTAGAATCAACCGATAAGGTTGCAGCAGTCAGTGAATCGTGTGAACGACGCTGACCGCGACGTGAACGGGTTACTTTACTCTTTTGTACGGCCATGACCTTTAACTCCTCTAAAACAAACTGTTGGACAAGTAGACACTACTTATCAAACTTTAATTTTTCTAACACTTTAAACGGGTTTTCTCTGGGTTCTACGTTTTTCTCTGCTTCCGCCAACTCAACCAAATCGACACTGCTATAGCCCACCTGCTGCTTACACTCTGAAGGATCATGATAATTGACAAACGGCAGACTAAGAATAAGCTCCTCAGCAACCACGTCGGCCAAATTCACAAGCTCTTCTTCCCCAACAATTAGGGGCTCCAGCGATTTAGGTAATCGCTCGGCATCTTCTTCAGACCAGACGATGCCCAAACTAAAGCCAGTGTCTACCGCAATCACTAACGGCTCCAGACAACGCTGGCATGTCATTTCAACAGAGCCGTGCAACTCTCCGTCGAGTCTGCGGAAATGCCCCTCATCCTTAAAGAACCGAAGATGGGTAGCTATGACACCTAAATCAGTTGCTAACATATCTGCAATTCGAGGCAGCGACGAAACCGGCACTTCAGCGCTGATTTCTGCACATTTTACTACCAGTTTTCGAACATCAATCTGGCTTGGTAGGGGGGCAGTTAGCATAAGCGCGCAATCATAGGGGTGAAGTATAGAACTGTCAAAGGAAATTAATGCTAAAAGGCCAATTTCTGTAGGGAAATCAGTCATCTCCGCCTATAATCGAATAAATAGTAACTGACTCACCCTGCTTTTATGCAACCACCATCGAATCATCCACCGCTGATATTGGCATCAAGCTCTGCTTACCGCCGGCAACTATTACTTAAATTAAACCTATCGTTTGATTGTGTAAATCCCTGTATTGACGAAACAGCAGGATCCAATGAGACTGCAGACCATTTAGTTGCGAGGCTTGCGCGAGAGAAAGCACTTGCCGTCATTCACAGCCATCCTGCGCATTTAATTATTGCGTCCGATCAAGTTGCAGTATTGGACGGCGTCATCATGACAAAGCCGGGGGACCACGGCAGCGCTATTGCCCAGCTTCGGCAATGCAGTGACAAAAGGGTCATTTTCTACACGGGTCTAACGCTGCTGAATTCATCGACGGGCAGATTGCAAAACGCCGTTGAGCCCTTTTCAGTTTATTTCCGCAAGCTCGATGCAACCACTATTGAGCGCTATCTCGCGAACGAAAAACCCTACGACTGTGCAGGGAGCTTCAAAGTAGAAGGGCTTGGTATTACTTTATTTAAAAAGCTGGAGGGGGACGACCCCAATAGTTTAATCGGACTACCGTTAATCCAGTTGACCAGCATGCTGGCAAATGAAGGCATTCTGCGCCCATGAGCAATAATTGACTCATTAAGAGCGCCATGACAGCAGCTGGTTCAAGTCATCAATTATTAGCTCAGGGCTGTGGCGCCGCAGGCGCTCGACGTCGTGAGCACCATAACTTACGGCTATTCGCCTCATTCCTATGCGAGCAGCCATCTCTAGATCGAATTCTGTATCCCCTACCATCACCGCCGATGAGCTCTGAAAGCCTAATTCTTCTAACAACTGCTCGAGCATCATCGGATGTGGCTTCGAGACCGTTTCATCGGCGCAGCGGCTAGCATCAAAAAAATCTATCATTTGCAGCTTTTGTAACACTCGCTGGAGTCCACGCCGACTTTTGCCCGTAGCGACTGCTAGCTGATGCCCCTCCTCCCGAAGAGCTTCAAGCGTCGCTACAGCGTTGGGGTAGAACTCACAGGGAACTTGATCCGCTTCTACAAAAAACGCACTGTAGCGCTCGATTAATGATTCCGCTAACGGAGAACGGATCCCTGGAAATAGCGTCGCAATAGCTTCAGGCAAACCTAAACCGATTATTGATTTTACCTCGCCATGATCAAGAGCAGGCAAATCTAATGCAGACGCCGCGGCCTGCATACAGCCAACAATTTTTTCAGTGGAATCAATCAGCGTCCCATCCCAATCAAATATAAATAACATCTGTCACCCCTATTCTCGCGCCAAACCGGCTAGGAAGCCGGACAATTCAGCGTCAAGGTCTGCTCGAACCATCAAAAACTCCGGGGCATCCGCTAAATCAGAAGGAGGCAACGGCACCTTCAAACTTGCCGCATGCAAAAATAACCGCCTCAAACCCCGCTTCTTGAAATCGCGACAGGCGGCAGGATTACCATATTTATCATCACCCAGCAGCGGACACCCTGCATACTGTGCATGTACCCTGATCTGGTGCGTCCGGCCCGTTATTGGTTTCGCCTCAACCAGTGTCGCCTGCGCGTAGCGTTCGACAACAGAAAACTCGGTAATCGACTTCTTTCCCTCGGGGGCAACATTAACCATACGCTCCCCGGACTGAAGTGAATTCTTTAATAACGGCTCATTGACCACCCTTCTCTTTTGAGGCCAACGCCCGGAAACAAGAGCGAGATAGCGCTTATCAATTTTACCCGACCGCAGCTGCTCGTGAAGATGCCGAAGCATGCTACGCTTTTTTGCAATCATGACACAGCCCGACGTATCCCGATCCAACCGATGCACCAGTTCTAAAAATCGGGCTTCAGGCCGCAGCACTCTAAGCGCTTCGATTAAACCCTGGCTGATGCCACTACCACCATGAACAGCGAGCCCCGATGGCTTGTTAATAATCAACAGCCGATCATCTTCATACAGTATCGAGTTACTGAGCAGCCGACTTAAACTTACCGATACCGACTCTGCCGGCTTGGCATCAGATATCCTTACAGGGGGGATGCGAAGCAGATCACCATCACAGAGTCTGTACTCGGCTTTTACCCGAGATTTGTTAACACGCACCTCACCTTTACGCAGGATTCGATAAATTCTCGACTTAGGTACACCCTTTAAGTGCCGTAAAAGAAAGTTATCGATCCGCTGACCGGCATGAGCGTCAGTCACCTCCAAGAAAGTTACCACCGGCCTTTTATCGCCGGTATTGCCAGCAGAATAGTCTGTCATTAAACTTCCGTTCTAAGTGATTGATGTACAAAGTAAAAGCTGTTATAGTCCGCCCACATTTTGTTATGTACGGAGTCCGCCTCGCTGGCTTTGGATAATATCTTGGCTACCTGCCGATGTCATTCAGGACAAACAGCCGACCACAAGAAATCGTGGTGACAAGACTTATTCAAACAAAGATCGGGACGCTAGGAAATACCGAATAGCAAATGTGGTACTAAACCATTCCAATGATTGACCTTACTATAATCTTGGAACGGAGTGAAAATTAACTATTTATCCGTTACTTACTGCTGTTCTATCACACAAGTAAGTGATGCAATTAACAATGCAGACGAAATGTCGCAAGCATCGTTGAAAAAGTTTTTGTATTAAGACGCAGATGAAGAATAAAGGTAGTCACTAAAGTGATTACTGGTTCGCGGCCAAATTCTAACGCCGCCAAAAGCCCGAAAAGTTAACACTATATGTTCGAGGCTAAACCAATTTTACTTCATCAGTGCTATTGCTAGCGTGACACGCTAATAACGACAGCCTTATCTTTTCGGTATAGACGTACCTTGAAGCAAGGTGATTATAGCGACATAGATGCCCTATCCCAATAGGTAAAGTGCATTGTTCGCTTAAATTACGTTTTTTTATGTGGTTTTTACACAAATGTAACCACGCTTAGCAGCAGCAAGACGTCAAATACCAAACCGATTCCTCGGTCATGCCCAAATCCTCTGCCTATTCAGGGTTTGTCTCCAACATGAAAAGAATGCTTATCAATGCAACTCAACCAGAAGAGTTGCGAGTCGGACTGGTCGATGGCCAGCGCCTCTACGATCTGGATATAGAAAACCGTACCCGGGTTCAAATGAAAGATAATATCTACAAAGGTACTATCACTCGTGTTGAGCCTAGCCTGGAAGCCGCATTTATCGATTTTGGTGCGGACCGCCACGGCTTTCTCCCCCTAAAAGAAATTTCACGTGACTATTTCTACCGTCAGCCGTCGGACGTTCAAGGCCGCTTCAAAATAAGAGATGTTGTCAAAGAAGGCACAGAGGTCATTGTTCAGGTAGATAAAGAAGAGCGCGGCAATAAGGGCGCGGCGCTGACTACATTTATTAGTCTCGCTGGTCGTTATTTGGTGCTAATGCCAAATAATCCCCGAGCTGGCGGAATCTCTCGGAGCATCGAAGGTGAAGAGCGGAGCGATCTCAAAGATGCCCTTAATAACATGGCTATTCCAAAAGGAATGGGAGCTATCGTTCGAACAGCTGCCGTTGGCCGGTCTGCCGAAGAGCTTCAATGGGACTTAGATTATCAAGCCCAAATCTGGGACGCGATAAAGAAAGCAGCAGAGGACCAGCCCGCACCGCTTTTATTGCTGCAAGACAGCAATGTTATCATTCGCGCTATTCGAGATTACTTGCGGGAGGATATTGACCAAGTACTGATCGATGCCGAGGAAGCCTATACTGATGCGATGAACTTTGTTACTCGGATCATGCCTCATTATGAAAGCCGTATTCGTCTTTACCAAGATCCAGTGCCACTTTTCAACCGGTATCAAATAGAAAGCCAGATAGAAACTGCCTTTCAGCGCGATGTTGATTTACCGTCTGGAGGGTCTATTGTCATTGATCCGACCGAGGCTTTGGTCTCCATTGATATTAACTCGGCCCGCGCCACCAAAGGCGGAAATATTGAAGAAACAGCGCTGCAGACGAATTTGGAAGCGGCTGATGAAATAGCTCGTCAATTGCGGTTACGCGATATGGGTGGACTGATAGTCATCGATTTTATCGATATGTCTGCAGCAAAGAACCAAAGAGCTGTTGAAAATCGGATGCGGGACGCACTTAACATTGATCGCGCGCGGGTACAGGTAGGTCGAATATCTCGCTTTGGTCTTTTAGAAATGTCGCGCCAGCGACTGCGCCCTTCGCTCGGCGAAACCAGCGCAAAAGTTTGTCCTCGCTGCACCGGCCAGGGCACAATACGCGACACTAAGTCACTATCACTTTCTATCCTTCGTTTAGTGGAAGAGTCGGCAAGCAAAGAGCGCAGTGCTGAAATTCGAGCACTGGTTCCAGTGAATGTAGCCTCCTACCTGCTGAACGAAAAACGCCAACCAATCCATGATATCGAGTTACGCACCGGTGTTCGCGTTGTTATAGCGCCAATCCCTCAACTTGAAACGCCGCATTTCGAATTACAGCGACTGAGAGATGATGAGATCGGCAAAGATGTTGAAATCAGCTATAAGATGCAAACCGAAATAGCCGACGAAACTAGCATTCAAGTGCAGCAAAAAGCTGCAGCTCCTCAACAGGCTGCCGTTCAAAGTATCGCGCCTCCTGCCCCGGCACCTTTAGCTGCAGCCAAAGCGAACATCGCGCCGGACACGGCAACTAAGTCGCCGGGCCTGTTATCAAAAATAATCGGCTTCTTCACTGGCGGTGATAAAGATGACGAGAAAAAAGATGAACAGAAAAAGCCCGAAAAGCGTGAGAGCACTAATCGAAGGCCACAAAATCGGGGCGGACAACAAAACAATAACCGCAACCGCAACCGTAATCGAAATAAAAGCCGCAATGAAAGCCGCAATGAAAGTAACGATCGTAATGAAGGTAATGATCGCGGCACTAAAGACGGCAACCGCAACGCCGCACCACAACAGAAAAAGACGCATGACAAGGTAGAGCCTAGAGAGGCACCTGCAGCGAATGAAAGTCACGAAGACAAACCGCAACGCAGACCCTCGAATAGGCGTCCTCGCAGCTCGCAGCGTCGTCGTAACCGCGGTCCGAATACGGAAAATAATGAGATAGAAAACACGTCCAATGAGCTGCCAAAAACTCCTGAAGCCGTTAATAACGGACAGGATCTACAGCAGTTGGAACCGGCAATCGATCACCCTGTAGTCGCCCCGATTGCTGCAGTCTCTGAAGTAGCTGAAGTTTCTGCAGTTGCTGAAGTTTCTGCAGTTGCTGAAGTTTCTGCAGTTGCTGAAGTTTCTGAAGTTTCTGAAGTCGTCGAAGTAGCTGAAGTAACTGAAGTAACTGAAGTTTCTGAAGTTTCTGAAGTAACTGAAGTAGCTGAAGTAACTGAAGTTTCTGAAGTAACTGAAGTAGCTGAAGTAGCCGAAGTAATTGTCGCTCCAGTCACTGAGGTAGAGTTAATTGTCGAATCAACGCCTGAAACAGTAATCGTAGATCAGCAAGAAACTCCCGCTAGCGACGAAATCCTTGAGCCTGATACAACGGCCGAGGCGCCATCTGTTGATAATGCGGTTGTTGAAACCGTAATGGAGCCGCTGGAAGCCGCTATCGCTAACACTGCCAGCAGTGCGATCGCCGAACCTCCAGTCGAGGAAGAAGCAGTGGTGACTGACAACGCTGCCAATACCGCACTTACTGAAGCGCCGACAGAATCCGGCACAGCTGAGGCCTCTCCTACTAGCGCTGAAGCACCGGTTGGCCGAGCGTCTAACGATCCTCGACTGACACCGAAAACAATCGACGCTGTAGAGATAGAAACTGAACACCTGGATACTATCCCAAAAGCACCGGCAGCAGCAGCTGAGCCAGACTCTGAGAAAGCAGCACCAAGCCGAGCGCCTAATGACCCTCGTCATAAACGCTAAACTTAGAAACAAAAAAGCCTGATTTTATATCAGGCTTTTTTTTGCCTGGCCGATCATAAAATGATCGTAATTATAAGGCGTTACAAAAATCCGCATGCAATCGATAAACAGATGTTTATCAAACGCTTATATTAACAAAATTCACTTGTCTCGAAAGAAAAGCTCTGTATAATCCCGATCCTTCTGGTGGGGTGTCTGAGTGGCCGAAAGAACTGGTCTTGAAAACCAGCGTACGTGAGTACCCAGGGTTCGAATCCCTGCCCCACCGCCATTTTTTTCGATTCCCAATCAGCCCATCTTTCGCCGCGGCTATTTATCCAACAAAATTAATATAGCGGCGTGCATCAATGCCTCTTTACTGTTAATTCTCTCTGCAGTCCATGCATCAAGATGCTAATTATTGATCTCCGTGCAACTACCTCTGAACCGCGTGTTTTACCTAATACTAGTGGGTATTACGGAGAACCGACCTTAGTCTATCGGCCCGCATCCCTCTACCAAAGCGCGTCGATCGCACTGAACGAGTTGAGGGTTTTACTGTCTTAACGATATATTTTCTATTTAGCAGCAAAATCATACGCTTAGGGTCGCCTACAAAGCCTTGCTTTTATAACGAGGATCGTTATCATGAGAGCTGCTAACCACTTTGATAGACCTATGGAGATACAACATGCGTGACAATCCAATATTTGGATCAGCCACCAGCCCAGCTGCTTCAGCTCTGGAAACGAACAAAGTACTGCGTAATACGTATATGCTACTAGCAATGACGCTGGTAGTGAGCGCCACAACCGCAGGCATAGCAATGGCCGTTGACCTCAGCTATGGCGCAGGTTTGGTAATGATGATCGCCGCCATCGTGCTCATTTGGTTTGTGCTACCAAAAACAGCCAATAGCTCCACCGGTATTTTTGTTGTTTTTGCCTTTACTGCGCTAATGGGAGCGGCTTTGGGGCCAACACTCAATCGCTATTTAGCGATGTCTAACGGCAGTGAAATTGTCATGCAAGCGCTGGGAGGTACCGCCTTGGTGTTTTTCACACTCTCAGGCTATGTGTTGACCACTCGCAAAGACTTCAGCTTCATGGGCGGGTTCCTAATGACGGGCTTAGTTGTCATCGTGATGGTCGCCTGTGCCCTAATGCTTGGATCGTTTTTCGGCTTTCATGTGCCGGCCGCTCAAGTCGCGCTAAGTGCGGGAATTGTGCTCCTGATGTCGGGCTTTATACTTTTTGATACCAGTCGTATTATTAACGGTGGAGAAACCAATTATTTAATGGCGACAGTGTCATTATATTTGAACATTTATAATCTCTTCACCAGCTTACTTCACCTGTTAGGCTTTATGAGTGACGATTAAAACCGTGTCCTGATAATGCTAAAGCCTCGATCATTGTCGGGGCTTTTTGTTTTTGGGCAGACTCGATTTTCTCAACGCCTACTAATTACATAATAGTCGACATGAAATTTTCCATATTGGTACTAGGGTCGCCCTACTCAAATCAATCGGTAAACACGGCTTTGCGATTTGCCAAAGCGGTGGTTGCATCTGAGCACTCTCTATATCGGGTGTTTTTTTATCATGATGCCGTTCAGTGCGGCAATGCTCTCGTTACGCCACCGCAAGACGACGTTGATATTCCCGCTGAGTGGCAGCAGATAAGTGAAACAGATACGGCTGAGCTAATCGTTTGCATCGCCAGCGCACTGAAGCGCGGCGTTCTTGATACAACAGAGGCTGAGCGTTACGAAAAAGATAGTAGCAATCTCGCTGATGAGTTCATTATTTCAGGATTAGGCCAAATGGTTGATGCAACCATTCACTCTGATCGGGTTATCACTTTTGGGCCATGACAAATGAGTGACAACAAAGCCAAGCGTATCTTATGGGTATTTCGTCAGGCTCCTTATGGAAATTCGCTCTCGAGAGAAGCCCTCGACTTTGCACTAGCGGCGGGCGTATTCGATCAAGATGTCGGTATGGTTTTCATCGGTGATGGTGTCTGGCAGCTTCTTAATCGCCAAGACAGTCGAGCAATCGCTTTTAAAAATCACCAGAAGTTACTGTCTGCATTATCGTTATATGACATTACTGATATCTATGTCGACCAAGTGGCAATCACCGACAGGCAAATAGTCCCACATCAACTGTCTTTAAAAGCCCACATAGTTTCAGACACTGAGATTACCCAACTCTTTGAATCCGCCGATGTATTATTGAATTTTTAGCCAATATGATCTTACATACCGTCAATAAATCACCCTATCGAGATAATAGCTTTATCGAATGCCTTCGCTTTATTGATGAGCAGGCATCGATCTTGCTGATAGAAGACGGGGTTTATGCCGCGCAAAGTGATACCCGCTTCAGTCTCATGCTAGATCAGCTTGGGACTGCCATCCGCTGCTATGCATTGGCCGCCGATACAGACGCCAGAGGTTTGAACGACAATTTAATAGAGCGTATTACGCTCGTTGATGATTTAGAATTTGTTGAACTAGCCGCGCGGCATCAATCAGTACAGAGCTGGTTCTAGTTATGGCGACGACAGGTAAAGATGTAGACGCAACCTTTGACAACGAGGGCTTTCTCAAAAATCTTGACGACTGGAATACTGACATTGCTATTATCATTGCAACGACAGAGGGAATTCAATTAACTGATAATCACTGGGAGCTAATCACCCTCATAAGGCGTTTTTATCAGGAATTTGAACTATCACCCGCCATGCGGCCCCTAATTAAGTATGCGGGTCTGCATTTGGGTAAAACAAAAGGTAACAGCCTCTATTTTTTACAGCTTTTCCCAGGCAGTCCCGCCAAATATATGGCTAAGATTGCCGGCTTGCCAAAGCCCGATAACTGCCTATAAACCTAACCATTAGATAAGCTTGTCATTTATGTCAGATTCCTATCGAAATAACCTCAAGCAACAACGACAGGACGAACATCTCTTTGCCCAATATGTCCGAATACTTGGCAAGGGGAAATCTGGCGCCCGCTCTCTTAGCCGCGACGAAGCCTATCACTCAATGGGGATGGTCTTAAGAGGCGAAGTGGAAGATATTCAACTCGGCGCCTTTCTGATGTTACTGCGAGTCAATGAAGAGACTGCGGAGGAGCTGGCAGGCTTTACCGAAGCGGTAAGAGACCATATTGCCAAGCCCCCCCAGGCTATCGCAGTTGATCTTGATTGGTCCAGTTATGCTGGGAAAAAACGCGTACTTCCCTGGTTTCTTTTGAGCAGTTTTTTACTCGCAGAGAACGGCTATCGCATATTTATGCATGGGACCAGTGGACATACCGCGGGTCGAATGTACACCGAGCAGGTGCTGCATGAACTGGGAGTAATATCGGCAAAATCGTGGCAAGAAGTCAGCACGCAGCTCGATGGCTCCCTTTTTTCCTATATGTCGCTGGAGTCTTTCTGCCCAGAATTACACCAAATTATTGGCTATAGACAGTACCTTGGGTTGCGATCACCCGTACACACCTTGTCGAGATTGATAAACCCATTGGCAGCGCCCCACTCCATACAAAGCGTTTTTCACCCCGCCTACGGTGCGAGTCATCAACAGGCAGCAAAGCTATTACGCCAACCCAATGCCGCCGTATTTAAGGGCGAAGGCGGCGAAATTGAACGAAAACCCGAAGCCAGCTGCGCAGTTAAAATGATTGTTGACCATTGTGAGATAGAACAGCAGTGGCCGAAAATGCTGGAAGGCAGACAGCCTCAACCCGACAACCTGGACCCACAGCAACTGGTAGATGTTTGGAGGGGACTTGACCCTAATTTTTACGCAGAAAATGCCATTATCGGCACCGCCGCTATCGCGATCATGCTATTGAAAAAAGCCACTACTCAGCAGCAGGCGCTCACTCTGGCACAGCATTGGTGGCAACATAGGGACCGCTCACGCTTTTAAGGCCAAAGGCCTACGGATACCCGTTGGGATTATCGCTCTGCCAACGCCAGCTATCCGCCGCCATCTGATCAACACTACGTTCAGCACGCCAATTCAACTCAGTAGAGGCCATATCTGGATCAGCATAACAACTAGCAACGTCACCTGGACGCCTGTCTACAAGTTGATACGGAACAGTTTTTCCGGAGGCCTGCTCAAACGCTGTAATCATTTCCAAGACTGAATAGCCCCTGCCTGTTCCGAGGTTGTAAGCTACTGCGCCGGGGGCATCTGCCAATTTGTCTAGCGCTTTCACATGGCCTAACGCTAAATCGACAACATGTATGTAGTCACGCACACCGGTACCATCAATCGTTGGATAGTCGGACCCGAATACGGATAGCTTTTTTAACTTCCCTACGGCAACCTGAGAAATATAAGGCATCAGATTATTGGGAATACCATTAGGATCCTCACCTATTCGGCCGCTAATATGTGCACCAGCGGGGTTAAAATAACGCAATAGAATCGCATTCCAGCGCTGATCAGACACGTAAAAGTCACGGAGAATCTCTTCTATCATTAATTTGGACCGACCGTAGGGGTTGGTAGCTGACAAAGGAAAGCTTTCATTGATAGGCACCGATGCCGGGTCACCGTAAACCGTCGCCGACGAACTGAATACCAAGTTGAAAACCTCATGTCGACTCATGACATCGCACAACACCAAAGTCCCATGGACATTATTGTGATAGTACAGATAGGGTTTTTCGACGGATTCACCAACCGCTTTCAGTCCAGCAAAATGAATCACCGCATCGATCGGATTGCCGCGAAAGACTGTCTCTAAAGCCTCTTTGTCGCAAATATCAATCTGGTGAAATTTAACACGCTGACCGGTAATTTCTTCGACACGGCGCAGCGCCTCGTAACTACTATTAGATAAATTGTCGACCACAATGACATTATGCCCTGCGCCTAACAACTCAATACACGTGTGGCTACCTATGTAACCTGCCCCGCCCGTCACTAAAACGTCCATCATCATCCCTTTTTATCGATGGCCAGATAAACCATTGGCTTAAGTTTAACGAAATACTTTAGCAATATCATCAGGCATTAGTCGTACAAATTCACTATAATCATGTCCTTCTATTTTAGCGCAGTAGCCCGACTATATATCATGCCCTTAAGCAAAGTTAACCCCGTTTTTTATTCTCAACAGCTTCAGACAAAGGCCGATCTAATAACCAGCCGCTTTGCCGACTTCGATGCGCCCGCGCTGACTATATTTAATTCTCCGGCATTGCATTACCGGGTTCGGGCTGAGTTCAAGATATGGCACGAGGGTGACGACTCATTCTATGCCATGTTCAACAAGGCAGCGCCTAAGCAGCCTGTGCGAATAGACACCTTTCCCATTGGCTCAGAACTGATAAACAGCTTGATGTCGAAGCTCATGAGCGAGATCAGAAGTGACAGCATGCTGAGGTTGAAGTTATTTCAGGTTGAATTCCTTACGACGCTGAGTGGTGAATCTTTGATCACCATGATTTATCATAAACCACTCAATGATGACTGGCGACGCTTGGCAGAAATCCTTCAACAAAAATTGGATACTCGAATAATAGGCCGCAGTAAAAAGCAGCGCATGGTGTTGAGTCAGGACTGTGTAACCGAAACGCTAACGGTTGATGGCCGGCAATATCTCTATCAGCAAGTTGAAAACAGCTTCACACAGCCCAACGCGCAAGTGAACCAAAAAATGCTGTCGTGGGCACTGACAAGCTCAGCCGACTTAGGCGGTGACTTGGTTGAACTCTATTGTGGCAATGGTAATTTTACCGCTGTATTGGCCGCCAATTTTGATAAAGTATTGGCGACTGAAATATCCAAGACTTCGGTCAAGTCCGCTCAGCATAATTTTGAAATGAATGGCATCAACAATGTCCATATCGCACGAATGTCAGCCGAAGAATTTTCCAGTGCTCTTGCTGGAGACCGAACGTTTCGGCGACTCAAAGACGTCGATCTCAGCAGTTACAGATTTTCAACAGTGCTCGTTGATCCACCCCGAGCAGGTCTCGATACCGCAACCACGCAATTGATCAGCCGCTTCGACAATATTCTATATATCTCGTGTAACCCGGAAACTTTATACCAGAATGTGGCTGATCTGAATAAGACCCACCGCATTACTAAAATTGCCATTTTCGATCAGTTTCCCTACACAGATCACATCGAATGCGGCATCATGCTAAAAAAACGTGACCTCGTGGGAATTTGAATATGGCTACTCCTGTTGTACTTAGCAATGACGATATCGCCAATAGGCTCGGTGTTAATAGCCAGTGGGAACTTAAAGATAACAAACTGTACCGGCGTTTGATGTTTGAAGATTTTATTCATGCTTTTGGGTTTATGGCACAAATTGCAATGGTCGCTGAAAAGATCAATCACCACCCAGAGTGGGCAAACGTTTACCGCACCGTTGACATTTATCTAACAACCCATGATGCAGGCGGTGTTTCCGAGAAAGACTTTGAGCTTTTGGCAAAAATAGAACAGCTAATTGGCCAGCCGTAAATTGTCAGCGCTGCTGACTGTCTTGGCTGAAAATATAGCGATTTCCCACGTGGATAGTTAAGCGTTGTTGGTCAGCGTCTAATGCCGCTGACGTTTTTTTTATTAGCGAATCTATTTGATAACCTGACTGCGATATTTGAATTCTCAACTCTCCCTGCCGCTGGACTTCTGTTTCCAGATAGTCGGTGTCACCAGGCCGCAGTTGTGCAATCCCTGCAGGGCTAGAAACGCCGCTACCGACAAATGCAACAGAGTCCACGACAATGTTACTGGCATTGATGATCGTCAATTTGTAGATTGCAGGGCGTTCGGACCACCACACCATCGAATAAGCTATTCCCGACAGCACTACCAGACACAGCAATACCCGTTTCAATAGACTCGGATGCCATGCTTTCGAAACTGTTTTGTTAAAACATCATCCAAGTGTCCAACATCGGTTTTTTCAATATCAATAACAGCAAATGACCACTTCTTGTAGATTTCACGACGCCGCATTCGCTTGGATAGCGCCGCACTAGTGTCATCACTCCAGACTTCAATATACAGATGATGCGAAGGCAGATAAAAATCAGCAAAGAGGTCTTCTTCAACCGGCAGTCTCCGTTTGCACGCGTGCACTTGTCCCGCCATATAAAGCCAATGACAAATTTGCAAATGCACCTTGTCCTGATGCAAGTGCCCGTCAACGCCTTGATAATCGGATTGTTCTGCGAACAAATCACCGCACTCGACACTACGTTCCGATGTAATCTCCGCAGCAAAACCTAGCTGGGCTTCCAGCACCCGATCACTCTGCACATTTTGAGGCCATACAACATAGAAGGTACCGCTACTTTCATTCTCCAACTGAATGCCGCCTCGCTCTTCACCCAAAGCGGTTAACTCCCATCCCTGAAAGCCGTGTTTTAACCAACCTAACTCGGCAAGTATTCGGTTAACTTCGCGTGGATTAATACCGACAGATTTGCCGATCGCCGTTGCCGCAATATATCGGTTATCTTCAAGGGCTTGCAACAAGGGATGATCGGCAAGAACTTCAGGCCAAACGATATAACGGCCATAGCGCTTGCTGTGCACATACTCCCCGCCTTCAAACTCACCTTTTGAAGTCAGCCCCCAGCCTTCTTCTAGCTTCCTAATCCAGCCATAATCCTTCAGCGTAGAAAATAACTGCTGTGATGGCACTTCCAGTGTTTTGGCCAGTGCACTCGTTGACACTTTTTGTAGGTTTGGGTCGATCATGGCTAGAGTCTTAGTAAGTGCTGCGGTTAGGAATTAGATAGCATTTTTTGCAGCCGAATACCGTTGCTGCAGCGACTGGTATACTTCGTCACTATAGGTCGGCTGTTGGCTATCGAGTTCGGCTAAAATTTCGACCAAGTGTTCATTATCTTCCCGTCCCTGCCATTGCTTAATATAGCTCCCGTCTTTGTAGCCATTGTCCTGACGGAAGAAATTGAGCACATTTTTACCGACATACTGTTGATACAAGTCGTCAAACGTCATCCCCGTCGCACTCAACAAGTCCCAGAACAAACGCACTGAAAAACCCTTCGTCGCAAGACTGTGCTGCGCCAATAATTCTGTCGCTTCACGCACATCGTGATCGACAGCTTCGTAGCCTATCAATTGGCTCTCCATCAACTCGGCAATATCTTCTAAAGTTTTACCATCAGCGAACAATGCACTCATGCCAAAATGCCATATATCAATCGCCTCCAACTTTACTTGATCCATGTCGGGCGTCTGCTTTTTCCACCATTTATAGCCGTAGTGCTCTACCAGTTCTCCACACTCGATCCAGATAGCACGATACCAATCAAATTGTTGAGCAATCCAGTCAGGGTGTACTTTTTGGTTCATCCTGTCTTGCATCTCTAACATGGTAATAAACGCTTGTTTCATTGGAGGCCTCTGGGCAATTAGATCTGTCTACGGTTTTATGAGTATGATTACTAGGCAAAATGCGAGCTTGTAAGTATAAACAGGAATAGTACTGCTTCCTACTCTATTTCTCCCCATAATTTGCTCGCCTAGCGTTACCGATTTAACCCACAACGTTCATTTCGAAATCAAGGCAAGTCTTAAAAATCGTTGTAAATCAGGGGTTAAGTTTAATATCAGCAATCGGAAAGAAAGTAGCGCTCTTGTTATCCACAGAATCTGTGGATAAGTTAGGGGATAAGTTGGGTAGATAGGTATTCACACCCCTTAAATACGAGGCTTTCATTCAGCTGGTTATTTTTTGATCATATTAAAATAGCTATATATTTCAACGACTTACGAAGATTGTATGCATATACAGGTTATATGATCGAAAATTGCCTCAATGCAGAGTAACATGGTAATCATTGTGAATAACGTTCACCGTTTTAGTTAGTGGTCAATGACCTGCAAACCTAACGACAGGGTGTCACTTAGCTATTTTTCGCCAAACTGGTTCGTTTACACGCTGTTTTCTCAACCCCAAATAGGAGAGAATCTATGTATCGACAGCGCGCTAAAACCATCATTGGGCAATCTGCCGTTATGGTACTCGCCTGCGGCGTATTGATATTGCAGACAGCCATTGCTGAGCTACCCCGTCCACTCACCACTAATGAAATTATCAAGCAAGCAGAACTGCTGTTTGACGGGATGGTACTGTCCGTGCAGCAGGCCGCTGACGAGGACCATTACCAGGTGCAATTGTTGAAAGCATCCGGCAAGGTGATCACCATCAAAGTTAATGGTTTATCCGGGCAAATGCATGAACAGCAGAAAGGTCCCGGCACTGCCACCCCGGGACATCCCGCTTAACGGTTGTCGCTCGGCGATTATCTTCGACTTATTTACTATCCCTTAGCCCTATAGTTAGATTGAACACAGGCCGAGTCGAAGAATGTTCCCAACGATCGGCAACAAAATAACCTTCTCGCTCAAACTGAAACGTCGTCTCGGGACTTGCATAAGCCAGTCCAGGCTCTATCCAGCAATCGTTTAGCACAGTCATCGAATCTGGAGTTAAATGGTCCGTCACCTCGCCATCACCGCCGTCAGGTGACTCATGATCAAACAGTCGTTTATAAAGTCTGATCTCTGCTTGTTCTCCCTCGCTGGCAGACACCCAGTGAATAACTCCGCGAGGCTTGATACCTTCAGGAGGATTATCACCAACTGTATTCGGCACCAGCGAGGCAGAGATAAAGTCGATTGAGCCATCGCTATTTTTTGTTACCGCCTCAGCTTTTATCACATATGCACTGCGCAAACGAACATACTCGCCCATTACTAAACGTTTGAATTTCTTTCGACTTAAACTGGTATCTTCACTAAAATCGGCGCGATCTATATACAACTCACGGGTAAAAGGTAACGTTCGATCACCCATTGCTGCGTTGTTCGGGTGGCAAGCAGCGGTCATCGACTGTACAGACTCACTGATATACTGCTCAAAGTTATTGATCACAATTTTAACGGGATCCAATACGCACATGGCCCGGGGGGCGTTTTCATTAAGATCTTCTCGGATAAAGAATTCAAGTTGCGCAACATCAACGATCCCATCGGTTTTCGCGACAGCAAGGCTTTGACAAAAATTTCTTAACGCCTTGGCGCTGTAGCCTCTGCGGCGCATTCCCGCGATTGTTGGCATCCTCGGGTCATCCCAACCGCCGACATGCTCTTCATCTACTAGCAGTTTCAATTTTCGTTTACTAGTAATGGTGTAGTTGAGATGTAAGCGACCAAATTCATATTGATGCGGCGTTGCCGGTACCGGCAAATGTTCGATAAACCAGTTATAGAGTGGCCGATGATCAGCAAATTCCAACGTGCATATTGAGTGTGTGACTCCTTCGATGGCATCTTCCTGGCCATGGGCAAAGTCGTATGACGGGTATATACACCATTTGTCGCCGGTCTGATGATGAATTTCTTTCCGAATTCGATACAAAATGGGATCACGCAGATTCATATTTGATGAAGCCATGTCTATTTTCGCCCGCAAAACACACGCGCCTTCATCAAACTCCCCCGCCCGCATGCTCTCAATTAATTCAAGGTTCTCTGCGACCGACCGAGATCGATAGGGACTATCTTTGCCCGGTGTTGTAGCCCAGCCTCGATATTCACTCGATTCTGAGGGGCTTAAATGACAAACATAAGCGTCACCGTTATTGATGAGGTGCAACGCCCAAGCATAAAACTGGTCGAAGTAATCAGATGCATACCGTACATTGCCTGCCCAAGTGAAGCCTAACCAGCGAACATCTTCCTGAATCGCGTCGATATAATCCTGATTTTCCTTAGCGGGATTAGTATCGTCGAAGCGTAAATTACACTCGCCGTTAAACGACTCGGCCAAACCAAAGTTAAGACAAATAGCTTTAGCGTGTCCAATATGGAGGTAACCATTAGGCTCTGGCGGAAATCGCGTAATGACTTTTGGAACATTCCCCTCTGAGAGGTCTTTACTAATAATAGCCTCAATAAAGTTTTCGGGCGTTGTATCTGTTACAGCAGGTTTATTACTCATTAAAATCAGGATTCCAGAAAGATCAGTTGTGTGTAAACTACCACTTTTAGTGTCGACACATCGCAAGTTTTGCCGAATGATGGTTCCGCCAACGACGCAAAGGACGTATTATAGCGTCTTTGCCTTTTAACTTTAAAGATAGAGATTTTTATGGTCATTTTTAAAACAAACTATGGTGACATCACTGTCGAGCTAAATTACGACAAAGCCCCTAAAACAGCTGAAAATTTTGCCCAATACGTCAAGGATGGCTTTTACGATGGCACTATCTTTCACCGTGTCATCGAGAATTTCATGATTCAAGGCGGCGGCTTTGAGCCCGGAATGGCACAAAAAGAAACTCGAGAAACAATCGAAAATGAAGCTGACAATGGCCTCGCCAATGATTTTGGCACCCTCGCCATGGCCAGAACAATGGATCCACATTCAGCCAGCGCTCAATTTTTTATTAATATTAAAGACAATGACTTTCTCAATCATACCGCCAAAACTAGCCAAGGCTGGGGTTATGCCGTATTTGGTAAGGTAGTTGAAGGAATGGATGTCGTCGATAAGATCAAAAATCAGGCGACAACAATGAAAAATGGCCATCAAGATGTGCCTGTCGATGATATTGTTATTGAGTCAGCGGTATTGACCGACTAAAGGTTCGTTTTGGGAACATCACCCTACCCTAGAGCTTTTCATGACGACACTGTTTATTTCTGATTTACACTTAGACCCATCGCGCCCAGCTGTCAGCCGGGCGTTTTTTCAATTCCTTAAATCCGAAGTCACCAATGCCGACGCACTTTATATACTTGGTGATTTTTTTGAAGTGTGGATTGGAGACGACGACGACTCTGAACTAGCTCAGTCGGTTATTTCATCACTCCGAGATCTCACCGCATCAGGCATCCCTATTTTTCTTATGCACGGCAACCGTGACTTTCTGATTGGCACTCAGTTTCTCGAGCAATCTGGCTGCCAACTGCTGGAAGACCCCACGGTAATTGATCTGTATGGACAAGCCATATTACTGATGCACGGAGACACCTTGTGTACAGAAGATCTCGCTTATATCAAATTTCGCGCCGAGTGTCGCAGCGAACCATGGCAATCCGATCTACTGTCAAGGCCGTTGGCCGAACGTCGACGCTTAGCTATACAAATGCGAGCCGACAGCAAAGAAGCTAATAGCAACAAAGCATCCGCTATCATGGATGTCAGCCAACATGAAGTTCTGCGTGTCATGCAGTCCAACCAAGTAACCCGGATGATTCATGGCCACACTCATCGGCCCGCGGTGCACGAATTCAATTTGCTAGAAACTGACGATAGCACCGGGACAAGAATTGTTTTGGGTGATTGGCACGCAACTGGCTGGGTTCTTTCCTACCAGTCTGATAGCAGTTACGCCCTCGAGGAGTTTGTAATCGATTAAAGGACATAGGCATTATTTCGCTCGGAGTACGGTATTTCGCTGAAGCAATTGAACTCTCCATTTTATTCTGGCAGTCTTGCCGTTAGTTTTCTAATGGAGCTCGAATAATGAAAATAAAAAACCTCACTTCTGTCGCCTTATGCGCGCTGTTAATAGCCTCGGCGTCAAATGCAGCTGACACTAAATCAATCATAAAACATCGCCAAGGAATCATGGAAGCCATTGGCGGCCATTTTACTGCAGCCTATTCCTCTATGGGCGGTATGCCGGAGTTTAATGAAAATCAGGTTTACCATGCAGAATCTGTCGCTCGATTATCAAAAATAGCGGCCGATGTTTTTCCCGCTGGTAGCGGTGATGGAAAAACAAAAGCTAATGCTGCTGTTTGGGACAATCCTGAGGATTTTAAAGCTAAAATGGACGAGTTTTTAGTAAAGGCCGACGAATTTTCAGCGGCATCAAAATCTGGTGATATGGCGAGCTACGGAGCAGCAACTAAAGCTCTTGGGGGCTCCTGTAAAGGCTGTCATGATGACTTTAAAGATAAATAGGCTATATTGCTACTAACAGCCAGCTAACAGTAATCGCAATGGCGACTAGCACCAGCAGGCGGCTGATCGAGATATTCGTGGCCGCCTCATTTCCATTACGACTCAGTTTACTCCCGGTTATCATTGCAACAACTAAAGGCTGTTTTTTCACCACTCGATAAAACAAAATAGCCATCAGGTGCAACGCGACTAGGGCAATAAGCACTCTAAACATAACTCCGTGGAGCTGCCCCGCCCAACTGACCCAGTCATCTGAAACCCACATCACCCAAGGCCCTTCGACAAAAATATCATCACTGGTCATTAAGCCACTCAGTGCCTGTAACAGCAACGCCACCAACATCACTATTACCATCCATGAACCCAACGGGTTATGGCCAACAAAATTATCATCTCCCTTAAGATAAGCAATCACTGACTTCGGGCTCAACGAAAAGCGCGAAAATCGACCATAATCTTTTCCAAAAACTCCGGTTAAGGACCGAAAAATCAGTAATCCAAGAATGCTATAGCCACTGATCATATGCCAGTCCATCAAATCGATATCGCCCAGCAGCCCAGTAGTCAGAGAAAAGGAAAAAGACAGCACAAGCAACCAGTGGAAAATGCGCGTGTGCCTATCCCAAACAAGTATTGATACGTTTTTCATTGTCCGCTTTGGCTCGTTATAAAAAGTAATCCCAGTCTATATTTGCCCGCCTAACTAACAGGACCACTATGGAATCGAAATTCATTATCTGGTGACTCGATTAACGATCGTTCAAGATTGGCATAATAAATAATACGATCATCAATAGGCTGAGCCGCATATTTTTCGGCAAGCTTTAGGTAATCCTCGAAATGCCGCGACTCTGATTTTAATAGGGACAAATAAAATGCCTGCAACTCATCATCGAGAAACGGCGCCAACTTGGCAAAACGCTCGCAGGATCGGGCTTCAATAAACGCACCGATAATTAAACTATCGATCAGTTTTTCGGGTTCATGAGTGCGTATGCCCTCTCTCATACCTCCCGCATATCGAGCGGAACTCAATTGGACATACTCGATATTGCGCTTTTTCATGATAGCAATGACTTGCTCAAAGTGACGCAGTTCCTCACGTGCCAAGCGTGACATTTTTGTCAAAAGATCGTATTTATCAACATAGCGATAGATCATATTGAGGGCCGTAGATGCAGCCTTCTTCTCACAGTTGGCATGGTCGACCAGTAAAATCTCTTGGTTTTGAAGTGCGGTCTCGATCCACCGGTCTGGTGTCTCGCACAACAGCAGTGCTTGTATGGCGGATATATCATGCATAAGTCTTAGTCTATCTCCAGCTATTCTGCTTGCTCTGGTCTCGCGCCTTTAGGAAAATAACGCTGGTAATGTGCGTCAGACAAAACGAAAAATTCGCCATCAATGGTGATACGCAACTGCTTTAGATCGGAAAAACGAAACTCAGCATCTAATTCAAGGCCGTACTTCGCTAAATCAGTTAATTGACTCGCCCCAGCCCGCAACAATTCATAAGCCCAGATATATGGACTTTTATTGATCGGAAATGAAATTTGCTGGGTTTCAAGTTGGCGCTTTAACAATGCCACATCGACCACACGTAACTTAGTTGCAACGATTTGGGCCAGAAAATTTTCCAATCGCTGATCAATAATCAGCTTCTCACGTTCGGTATACCCATTCCAATGAATAACTTCATGAGTGAAGCGCTTGCAGCCACGGCAAACACTATCACCTATACCCGTCGAACAGACGCCGATACAAGGGGTTTTGACTCGGGTTTCCAACTGTTTGGCCACAAGCGTAGTCTTCTATTAAGCGTGCTATGAGTTCCTATGAAACCAACAACAGTCACACATTACGTCGAAGTTCCACCTTTCCGCTATTCTATCCCGCCACTAAAAATTCTGAAATGGGCGTCTCGCAATAATCGTCAAAATCTGGTTTTTTAATAACTAGACGTACTGATCATAGCGCGCTAGCTCGCCACTTTCAGGACTCTCAAACCATGTTTGCTGATAAAGAGCGGAGTGTTGATCAGGTAGGATGGTTGCAGAAGGCCGCCTATGCAGCTAAAACCGCCGCCGCTTGCGTGAAAAAAGTTCATCATTAAACAGCAACGATAAACGGCTATGTTACATAAAATCAGCGACGGATTATCCGAGGCTTCTTTTTAACTTCAGAATAATGCCGTTGCATTGTATCATTGTCGACTCACCAATGAATGAAGAAAGTTCTCTGGCCGAAATCACAGAAAGGTAGATATATGACACAGGATACCAACCCACCCGGAGTTCCGGAAGGCTTCAGGACACTCAGGAATTCAGCCCATGCAGAGACGCATGTTGGCCCTTTTTACTACAAAAAAAATGATGATGAGCTAACCCTCGGCTTTTTGGCTGGCGACCAGCACAGTAACGCTATAGGCGGTGTCCACGGTGGTGTTTTGATGTTTTTTGCCGATTACGCAGTGGTCATGTCTGCAATGAAAGGCCAAAAGGAAAACTGTGCAACGATTAGTGCCAGCTGCGATTTTGTGTCGAGCGCTCATACCGGCGAATGGGTGGAAGCAGAAGCGACGATAACCCGCCGGACAGGGTCGATGGTGTTTGTCTCAGGTCGTATCTATGTTGGCGACAAAACCGTGATGACAGTGCAGTCGGTATTAAAAAGAATCATACCCAGAGAAAAGTAATCGTCTCTAGCAAACCATTAATTAGCGCACTGGTATAACCTATGGCACAGCGGCAAGCCCAGTGAATTGCTGAAATAATACTATACCTGAGAGAAACCTATGAAACAGCTTACCACGTTGATTGATGGCCTTATGTTTGCTGAAGGGCCTCGCTGGCGCGACGGCAAGTTATGGTTTTCAGATATGCATGACAAAAAAATATGTACTGTCGACCTCCAGGGCCAGCTCAATGTGGTCCTTCATACAAACCACGATACGTCGGGATTGGGATGGGCTGCCGATGGCTCGCTGTTATTCGTCTCTATGCCTGATCGGTGCCTAATGAAATTCATCAACGGCGAAACGTTGAAGGTAGCGGATCTGTCAGCGCTTGCCAGTTTTCACTGTAACGATATGATTGTTGATAGATTCGGCCGTACTTACATCGGTAACTTTGGCTTTGATTTACACGGTGGCGCCAATCATAAAGCAGCTAACCTGATCATGGTCGACGTTGATGGCAGCGTGTCTGTTGCTGCCGCTGACCTAATGTTTCCCAATGGTATGGTTATCTCAGCGGACGATAAGACAATCATTGTTGCTGAAACATTCGGCGCATGCCTCACGGCCTTTGATATTGCCGACGACGGATGTTTATCAAATCGGCGGCAATGGGCCGATATAAGACCCGCAGTTCCCGATGGTATCTGTCTGGATGCAGAGGGAGCAATTTGGGTTGCGTCGCCGTCAACCCATGAAGTCATACGGGTACTCGAGGGAGGGGAAATTAGCGACCGACTAGCGGTTGATACTAATGCCTTTGCCTGTATGCTGGGTGGTCATGATGGAAAGACCCTCTTTGTACTGACAGCAGAAGATTCTGACCCTAAGGTTTTACAGGGCAAGAGGACGGGGAAAATAGAAACGACCACCGTTGCGGTAGCGGCTGCGGGAAGACCTTGAAAACAAGCGAAGCGTGTAAAGGTTCTTAATAGCTTGAAAAACAGGTAGTATTTGCCGGCTAATATGAAACTAACTTTGAACTGTTTCTGCTCAGTAAAACTAGCTACAAAATATTCGACGCTATCAGCGATTATCATAATAATACAGTCTCGTCTGCCAAGCTCAGGCGCGGGTACCATCTTTAAATATTAGGTTTTGATCTTATGACATACCCGTTAGAAGGACTAAAAATACTCGATTTCTCTCGCGTTCTCGCTGGGCCGTTCGCCGGCAGGATGTTGTGTGATCTCGGGGCCGACGTGGTTAAAGTAGAACCACCCGACGGCGACGTAACGCGATACTGGGGTAAAGAAATTGCCAATATCCCCGGCTATTTCCATCAGCAAAATGCCGGGAAACGTAACATTTGTATTGACATGCGCGCTAAGGGTGCGGCGGGCCTCATTAAAGAACTGGTTGCTGACGTCGACATTGTCATAGAAAACTATCGGCCCGGCGTCATGTCTAAACACGGCGTTGGGTATGACGAACTTAAAATAATCAATCCAAAATTGGTGATGCTATCTATTTCCGGATTCGGCCAGCAGGGACCGGAATCGGGACGCCCAGCTTTTGCGCCAGTCATCCATGCTGAAGCAGGATTAATTCATCGGTCGGCACACCGGAGCCAGCAGCCGCGCCATGATTTACCGCTGTCAGTTGCAGATACCAATGCATCATTACATGGACTGGTCGGGGTTCTTGCAGCCATTATCATGCGTGATCGAACAGGGCTCGGACAACACATCGACATAGCCATGATCGACAGTACCATGGCTACCGATGACCAAATTCATTACGACTTAGAAAAATCTTGGGATACAGGGCCCTTAGGCGAGGAAATTTTTGAAACACCGTTTGGCGCCGTCTTGTTGTCTACCGATTTTCGTTTATTTTTCCGCGCACTCACCAGCCAGATGGGTTTGCAAGACCCCTCCGTCACAGGAATGACGCTAGCGGAAAAGATAGCTGCGCGCCGGGATGCCGTTGGCAGTTATATACAAACACTGGATAGCGCGGAAAAGTTCGGCAAGGTAATGACCGCTTTGAATATTCCCTGGGCGGAGGTACGTAACGCCGAATTTATTCAGGAGCAAGTGACTGTTAAAGCTCGCGGCTCTATTGTTCAAATTGATGATCGAAATGGTGGCACTCGGCCTATTACCCAGTCACCCTATCGATTCTCTGCTGCAGATAGCGGCGTCCGGGGGCCGGCCTCACACCGAGGCGAACATAACAGCGAGGTGCTTACTGAATGGTTAAACAAGCCTCAAACAGATGTCGACACACTGCTCGACAACGGCGTACTCCTGTTTGAAGATGGCTGGCGCCCGAAAGGCGCATAACCGGAAGACAACTACAATTTATCGAATCCACGTGATAATAATAATTTAACTGAAAAAAATATAAGAGAGACGATGATGGGAACTAGCCTTGGAGATTTACTGGACGGAGTAGCGACGGTCGTTGACCCCAATTCGCCAGCGTTAATACATAACGATCGCACGATTACTTGGGGGCAGTTTGACAAACGTACCAATAATCTTGCAAACGCGATTCTCAAACGCGGCGTTGATTACAACGACAAAGCTGCGGTTTATATGCGTAATTGTTCGGAGTATAGCGAGGCAGTTGCCGCGGCTTTTAAAAGTCGAACCGTTCATCTTAATGTCAACTTCCGTTACACCGCAGAGGAGCTCACCTACATCTTTGATAACTCGGATGCCGTTGTTATCTTCTTCTCGTCAGAATTTGCCGGCCAGATGACCGCATTAAAAGACAAACTTCCCAAGGTTAAGTTGTTCATTGAAGTAACACCACTCGGGGCACAGCCTTTATTTGACGGCGCTCTCTCTCACGAAGATCTTGTCAATGAGGGCGATGGAGCTCCATTAGCTATTGAGCGCTCAGGAGATGATCTGTTCTTCCTATACACCGGCGGCACCACCGGCATGCCCAAAGCGGTCATGTGGCCACACGAAACATTTCGGTCACTGGGCATCGCCGGCGCAGCCCTATTGGGTAAAGATATGTCGACACTGGCAAGCACATTGGCAACTGTCAAAGCAGAGCCGTCCGTTGTCAGAATGCTGCCCGCCTGCCCGCTTATGCATGGCACCGGTCTGTTTACCTCCTTGAGTGTTTTATTTGCTGGCGGTGCGGTTGTAACAATGGACGCTGAGCAAGGGCTTGATACCGCTGACTTATGGCGTACTGTTGTGAAACACGGCGTTAATACTATGGCAATTGTTGGTGATGCTTTTGGCAAACCGCTACTAAAAGAATTGGAAGAAAACCCGGGAAAATATAACCTTGATCACATGGCAGCCATCACCTCTTCTGGCGTTATGTGGAGCCGTGAAGTCAAACTGGGATTACTTAAGCATATGCCGAACGTCATTCTCAACGACTCATTTGGTGCCTCAGAAGCGGTAGGGTTTGGTGCGTCAGTCATGGCTAATGGTATGGAAACAACGACGGCAAAATTTGCCATCGGCGATAACTGTAAGGTTTTTACTGAAGACGACCGAGAGGTCATGCCCGGCAGCGGAGAACCAGGCTATATTGCTCGCGGCGGCCATATTCCTCTCGGCTACTTTAAAGACGAAGAAAAATCTGCGAAAACATTTAAGACCATTAATGGTGAACGGTATTCTATTCCTGGGGACTGGTGTACCGTTGAGGCTGATGGCACGCTGACATTACTAGGCCGCGGATCTGTTTGTATCAACTCTGCGGGTGAAAAAATCTACCCGGAAGAAGTCGAAGAAGTAATAAAATCGATTGACGGAATACGGGACGCACTGGTTGTTGGAGTCCCTGATGATAAATGGGGGAACGCTGTCATAGCAGTCATCGAAGGTGATGAAAAACCAGCTGACGAACTGAAGCGCTTAATCAAATTACATTTAGCCAGCTACAAAGTTCCAAAAAAATTCCTTTTTAAAGACACACTGGGCCGAGCGCCAAACGGAAAAGCCGATTACAAGACTATCACCGCCTACGCCAAAAAAATACTGGGAATCGCTGGGTAATATGACAAGTAATGACTCAACTATGGATGATTTTTTAGCGGCCTATTTTGAAAATACGACGCAGATGTTTACCTGTAATAATGAATCCGACTGGTATCATTATTGGGAGTCAGAAGGGTTGAATCGTCTAAACCCCCCACTCATTGCCCTGAAGGGCGGTATGCAGGCTCCGAATTTAGCGTATGTTTTTATCGCGGGGTATCAAGCGGCAATGAGACATGTGTTTCCCGAAATCCCCGAGGACGGCTGGACTGCACTGGCAGCCTCAGAAGACATCCACAATCCAACTGATAATCCGCCGCTGTTGTTCACAAAAAATGGTGGCACCATCAGGCTGAATGGCACCAAGTCCTGGGTGGCCCAATCAAAGAGTGTTGATTATCTAATTGTTACGGCTAAAAACGATAATAAAGAACGCGCTATGGTCTTGGTTAAAATAGATCAGCAGGGATTACTAATGTCCCATCGCGAATCACCATCGTTCCTAGCTGATATGAGCCAGGGCTTTGCGCGCTTTTCCGAAGCAATAGTCGATGCTAACGCTTTAATCGAGGGAGAGCGATTAAAAACTTTTATGAAAAGTGAGTCGAAGTTTATCATGCTTGCCTTGTGCGGCTGGTTCTATAAGCAGTCACTCAAAAATCAACCAGCATTAGCAGCCGACTTTAGATTATTGGCAGCCGATTACTTTTCAGTATCTCAGGACAATACCACCAAAGTCACGGTGCTTGCCGACCTCGACACTCGATTGCAATCTCTTTTTAAGACGTTCAGCAGTGAAAGTAACACCAACACTATTGCGAACTGGCAAAGTGACTGTGCACTCGTATCTATGTACAGCAAAGGCATACAAAGCCGCGCAGCAAAGCCTGTCAATAATTAGCGCACTGCCAAGCGGCAGCGCGCCAGCTGTTGATCCTTTGACTAAACGAATCCTTGGATTTTGGCAGCTTCATTCCTTAACAATTCCGGCGAGCCTAACAGCTGTCGATTAGCACCAATACGTTTGAACCAGTAATGTAATCCCACTAAGTCAGTAAAGCCCATGCCACCATGAACTTCCGTAGCCGTCTTCGCTACTGCTTTTCCAACTTCAGACAGATGGGCTTTAGTATGACAGGCCATCAATCTGGCTTCTTCCGGTACCTGATCCATGGCGTGAGCAGCATACCAAACCAGTGACCTGCAGGGTTCCAGGTTCGCAACCATATCAGCACACATGTGTTTGACCGCCTGAAAGGAGGCAATGACCCGGTTAAATTGTTCCCGTTGTTTGGCATAGACCACTGACTGGTCAAGCATGCTCTGAGCAGCACCCAAGGTATCGGCTGCTTGCATGACGCGACCAAGATCCAACGACCGCGTATAGACAGCAGGATCATTTGAAATCACCTCAGCTTCAACCTGATCCAAAACCAGCTCGCAAGTTGTCCGAGTTTTGTCAACGGTGGTCAAACTGTTGCGCTGGAGGCCCTGTGCGCTAGCAGCAACTAGATACAGATTTTTATCCTTATCAGCAATCAAATAATGATCAGCCTGTGAATCCAATACGAACAGACATTTACCGGAGAGAACACTGCCGATTACTGCAATGCCCGCTTCGCGCCGTGCGCCAATAGTTTCTCCGAAGGCAATACCGACCCTCTGCTCACCCGCTGCAATGGCTGCTAGTAGTTCATCTTTACCAGCCGCAATCAGGGCGACCGGCGCCATCACTGCAGAGGATAAAAAGGCTGATGGCGTGACATGATAGGCCAGACATTCTGCAATAACAGCAGCATCCAGTGCACCCAAACCAACACCTCCGTTTGCTTCTGGTATCATCAGGCCAGGAATACCTAATTCGGTCAGTTCCTGCCAAATTTCTTCATCGCTGATTTCACTACTTACTACCTTGCGAACCCGCTCCAGCGAAACTTGCTCCGCTAAATATTTATTTGTCATATCTTGCAGCATGATTTGTTCTTGTGACAATCCGAATTCCATTTTACTCCCCTTATTTGGCGTCTACTTTGGGCTCTTTGGGCATACCAAGACCGCGTTCACTGATAATGTTTTTTTGAATTTGTGATGTCCCGCCGCCAATAATTAAACCAAGAAAATACATGTACAGATATTGCCATGACCCCTCACCCCGAATGTACGGATTATCTTCGTATGAAAGCCCTATTTCGCCCATCGCGTCGATCGCCAATGCCTCTAGCTCATGTCTTAGCTCCGTGCCCATGAGCTTAACAATTATGCCCGCCATACCAGCACTTTGTCCTTTGTTTATCCGTGCAGAAAATAGTCGCATGTCGTTGAATTGCATGGCCAAAACCCGCCCCTGTATCGACATGAGACGATCCCGGAATACCGGATTATCGATAACTTTCTCACCGCCAATTGTTTCTGACTGCATCAGCCGAATCACTCCTTCAAGCCTCGACTTTGCTGCCTCTGGTGGCGCAAGAGAACCTCGCTCATGACCCAGAATAGCGTTAGCAACCTGCCAACCCTGGCCTCGCTTACCAACAATTTGATCTTTAGGTACACGGACATCAGTGAAAAACACTTCGTTGAAATTAGCCGAGCCCGTCATGTCTACCAAGGGGCGAACTTCAATTCCTGGCGTTTTCATATCGAACAGTAAAAAGGATATACCTTGATGTTTTGACGCCTCCGGTTCAGTCCGAACCAGGCAAAAAATCCAATCTGCTAGCTGAGCAGTACTGGTCCAAATTTTTTGACCATTAATGACCCACTCATCACCATCTAATTCAGCTTTTGTCGTTAAGCTAGCTAGGTCACTACCTGCCCCTGGCTCAGAATAACCCTGACACCAAACCATCTCCCCCCCGATAGTCGTTCGAACGAATTGTTGCTTCTGTTCCTCAGAACCCATTTCAAGCAATACCGGAACAAGCATCGATATACCTTGGCCTCCAAGGCCGGTATTGATGCGCGCACGGCTAAACTCCTCGGCGATGATACGGGACTTGATAATGTCTGGTTCGGCACCGAAACCCCCGTATTCGCGGGGAATCGTACGAGAGTGATAGCCGTTGTCTATTAACAGCTTTTGCCACTCGATAGCGCTCATACTTTCAGTCGTAGCCGACGGCTGTTTATCTTGGTGCTGGTCAATAAAGTCTTTGACCTCTTCACGAAAGTTGGTGTATTCAATACCAAAAGAAAGATCCATAGCTATTTATACCTCTTTATCTAATGTTGTTACGATCGCAGATATCGCTGTAGTCCTGATAGAAAATGTGCTGACAGCGAGGCGCTACGCTGACAAATATTGTCGCTATTTTTCCTCAGCGGCCCGCCAACTAGCATTCAGAGACCGGCCCGGTAGCAGGTAACCTTTTAATCAAATCAAGTAATCTGAAACTATCCAACAATAGTCAACTAAACAGGCTCATTGATCAATATGCGGCTAGTAATAAGAATCATTAAGTTTCAGTAATTCTATTCACGCTAAACCAAAGAGACGCTACACTTGCACAGGTTAAAAAATAATCAATAGAGCCCAAAACACATGCAATTAAACCATAAAATCAATCATTTAGTTTTCCGATCTGTTCTACTCCTCTGTGGGGTTATCTTATCCCTGAGCAGCCATGCAAAAACCGTCGAACTCACTACCAGCCAAGGGAAGTTAATTGGAACCTCATCTGCAACGAATAACGACATCAGCGTATTTAAAGGTATACCTTTTGCCAAACCACCGGTGGGCAGTCGTCGCTGGACACATTCTGAATTAGCGGATACCTGGGAAGCCTCGCGTCTAGCCACTCAATTTAGTCCTGCTTGCATGCAACACCCCTACCCCGAGGGTACATTTTTCTCGAGGCCAAGCCTGCCTACCAGCGAAGATTGTCTTTATTTGAATATTTGGAGCGGCGCAAAGGCAGAGGAAAAGCTGCCGGTCATGTTATGGATTCATGGAGGCGCCCTAACCCGCGGTACAGCAGCGATTTCGGCTTACGATGGCACTGCTTTGGCATCAAAGGGTGTAATAGTGGTCTCCATCAACTATAGGCTGGATGTTTTTGGTTACTTTTCGCACCCTGAATTAAAGCTTGGCAATGGCCAACCAGCCGCTAATTTTGGTACATCGGATCAGGTGACCGCACTTCGATGGGTAAAAAAATATATCAGTGAATACGGCGGCGATCCCGATAATGTCACGATATTCGGTGAGTCTGCGGGATCCCGCAGTGTTCACCATTTGATGTCGACTCCCGCTGCTAAGGGTTTATTTCATCGCGCCATAGGCCAAAGCGGCAGCAGCTTAGAGTCAATGTCCGATGCCCGCCTAACGGCTAGCGCATCAAACCAAATGGCGTTGAACTATCAGCTAGCGGCAAAAGCAGAATCGCTGGCAGATCTAAAGCAAATCGATGCAGCGAGTATCCTGACTACGGCCAAAGATTTTAGGTTTCGTCCGGTGTTGGATGGCAACATATTTGAAGATCAGATCTACACGCTGTTTGAACAAGGTCAGTACAACTCAGTGCCACTGATGGTGGGATTCAATGCTGATGAAGGGACGACGCTAGGTGTCGCTGCGGCGGTTCCTAAAACACAGCAGGGCTATAAGGCCAGCGTCCATAAGCGTTTTGGGACATTAGCCGATGAGTTCCTGACGATTTATCCCGCTGACGATTTATATCGTTCGACGATGGATGCTTTTCGGGACAGCTTCGTAACATGGAGCATGCAAACCTGGGCAATGAGGATGGCAAATACCAGCCAAGCAGCGTATCTGTACTATTTTACCTTCGAGCCTTCAGGAGAAAAACTGGGAGCCTACCATGCGGCCGAAATCGTCTATGCCTTCAACAATATCGACCTCGTACTAGAATCAGTTCCTGACAATCACAAGCGGCTCGCCGAAACAATGTCAGACTACTGGGTGTCATTTGCAAAATCAGGAACGCCTAATGCGAACGGGCTAACGGCTTGGATGCCTTACAGTAAAGACAATCGACAATACATTGAGTTAGGCGACAGGGTTACTGGGAAAAAAGACCTACTGCCGGGAATATGGGAGTTTCACGATAAAATTCGATTAGAAAAAGCTCATTAGTTTGCGGCTATAACAGCGATACATTGACAATCTGGGCCGCGGCTACCAATTTAGCGCGCGGCAAAAAATCTGCGTGACTCTGCTAATCAGCCATTCCACCTAGGGCGCTTTTAGCGCTCTCTACCGCATTTTCAGTTCCCATTTCTGCGGCGTCGTCCATCATCTCGGCGCCCATTTCTGCTGCGTCGTCCATTATCTCAGAGCCCATTTCTTCGGCGCTGTCCATCATATCACCGCCCATATCTTTTGCGTCGTCAGCCATTTCACTGGCAGCTTCGGTGACAGTATCAACGGTATCCCCAACAACGTCTCCCGCAGAGCTCATGGCATCCGACGCACTATCTTTCATATTGCCCGCCGTTTCGCTGATTGAGCTACCGGCATCCTTGACCGCTTTTTCTACAGAGCTTCCCTCGTCTGATTGACCACACGCGGTAAGTACTGCTACAACCATTGAAAACAAAGCTAATTTTATCATATTCATAATCATCTCCAGTGTGCTAAGAATTTAGCCGTTCCTGTTACGAATCTAAAGAGTAACAGAAATATAGCTAAAGCCGCTGTTATTTTAATGCCGGAAGTTACCCTAAGCTCTGGCCGAGCCACGAAATAACCGATAGCATCGCCGAAACAACGTCTCATTCTTGCCACATGGGTGCCCCCTACCCCTGCAGTGCTGTTAACCGATGTTTGCCACCGGCTCGATTTATTGCAAAACCTCGCTAGTATCGTCCGCGAGAATATCAGTAATTTCAACGCTATAATCACCAATCCCCAGTGCAGCTAGTACCGATAAGTCCTAAAGATTAAACCCGTGTTCAAACATATTTCAATGTCTTACTTAGTTCGAGCAGCGGTACTATTTTTAAAAGGCTCTCTCGATGCTGGAACTTCACACGTCCATAACCAGCTGTTAAGCTGTCGATGGGTAGGTTTGATCGATGCCAGACCGCGACTGTTTCAGAGGCCAATATGTTGATTCGTCTAAAAAATATTAATCGCTTCATTGCCGTGATGATTGTTGCACTCTCTTTAGCTGTTTCACTTTCAACTCAAGCCCAGCAAGTTAACTATCCCGGTGACCGTTATGGTTACGACAACACTACACCGCGAGTATTTATCTCAGACGATAAGCATATTGAGGAATGTGGTTCCTGTCATATGGCCTATCCGCCTGAGCTATTGCCCAAAGAAAGCTGGGAGAAAATCATAGCGAGACTTGATGATCACTTTAATGAAAATGCTGAACTCGATGCCGAGACGTCTGCCTATCTCTTAACATATCTGCAACTCAACGGATTACAGAATGACCACCCGAGTATTGAAACCGTGGCCCCCTGGTTTAAATCACTACCGGGTAATGCACCACTCAGGATTACCGAGTTACCGGGTTTTTTAGCGCACCATGAAGATCCAATTCGACGACTGGGTGAGGGCAGCGATGTAGAGGGTTTTTTTAGTCCCTGTGAGGACTGTCACAAAGAAGCTGCTAGCGGAATTTTCAACAAGGAGCGAATATTCAGAGGATATGGGCCAGTATTCAAACGCTTCAGTGGCGAAAATTGATAGCCCCAATTTGGTTTAAATTGCCGGCTTATTGCATGGAGGCATACAGAATAAAGCCCCAGCATGCTATCGAAAACCTCTAATTACTAACCGTGTAAACTGACTGAAAAGTGTCGCTCGTCTGCCGGCGGGGCCACATCAAGGCAGTATTCTGACCCGTTTATCGGTATTCGTTGTGATCAGGCTAATTGACGGAGTCCTGATTGGTCTAGGTACTTGTTAGTGTAGCCGGGGCTGATGATACATTTCAGGCACTTATCTACTATCATCTACCCGACTTGTCGTTTAACGTAACTGACTAAACCCGGCAGACAAATTTGAGTATTCTCCCCATGGAACACCACAGTAAATATTTTCACTCTAAAGGCCGGCTGGTATTTTGCCAACGCTGGCAACCGGCTAATCACGTCAAAGGCGTTTTATTGATCGCCCATGGCTTGGCTGAGCACTCCGGTCGTTATGCGGAAATCGCAGCGTTTTTTGTTGCCAACAATTATGCTGTTTGCTGCCTCGACCATATTGGCCACGGACAGTCCGAAGGACCGCGAGGTTTTATTAATCAGTTTACGGATTACACGGATACTTTAGATATCTTCTCGACGCAGGTCTCAGACTGGTATCCAAACTTACCGATTTTTCTGATCGGCCATAGTATGGGCGGGCTAATTAGCGCGCAGTTTCTCATTAAAAATCAGGAAAGGTTTGCCGGCAGCATCTTGTCCGGTCCTGCAATCAGAGCACCAAATGAACCATCCTCTCTGCTACTGATAATCGCCCGACTGCTATCGACACTAGCACCTAAAATAGGCGTCATGCAACTGTCGGCCGACAACATCAGTCGTGATACAGCCGTCGTAAAGACTTATCGAGATGACCCGCTAGTCTATACCGGAAAAATTTCGGCTCGACTCGCCACTGAAATTTTCAGCAGCATGACGCTTGTGCAGGAGCATGCATCTGCCATCACCCTGCCAATGTTGTTGTTGCATGGCAGCGAAGATCGGCTCGCAGCGCCGGAAGGTTCGTCCCTGTTAAATGATAAAATAGCATCCCTCGACAAACAATTGATTATTTATCGAGGCCTGTACCACGAGTTATTTAATGAGCCAGAAAAACAACAAGTATTTACAACCATGCTTGATTGGCTAGAAAAGCGCAGCTAGTACCGGCGCTCGCCAAACTCGACTGGTCGTGTTCATCTTAGTGCGCTCATTACCGCTTTGGTCTGGTGTTGTCGGCTTTATGTAGTTTTTCAAGATAAGCATCGATAGCTAATTTAGCTGACGCGGGCAGTCCACCCTGGCTGTGCTGCTCTTTCAATATCGTTTCAATTTTTAAAATGAGTTGATCGACGTTCGTTTCTGCTGTCGACGATGCTGACACATTACCACTGTCAGATTCTTCCTCTGACTGGCTCTCCGCCTGCTCGTGTGAGTGCGGCCCAAAAAGATTTAACCAAACATCCGTTTTATGGCCTATTTTCATCAGTGCGTGAAAGGAGCCCTTCTCTTTATTCGGCCCTCGGACAAGGTCGATAACCGTGCAAACTATCGCGATCGGACTCAAAATCAAATCACGCACGGCATCCAGCCCCAGTTTTATTTGAAAAACAACCGCATCACTAAATAGTGTCAGTCGCGACAATGGTTGAGATTGAGATACTCTAGCGTCTCCTTTCATCGTATGCCTCTATCCGTTAGGCTATTTTTACCAGATGTTAGACAAAATCCAGTCCGCTTAGTCACACTGCTGAAGCGTCCTTACTAGCCTAGCACAACCTCATAGGGAACGAGAGCATCGCTCTTCGCACCAGCGGCCGCTGCTACTTAACCCGCCTTCGTTATGATCCGAAGCCACTAGTCGATTATAATAAAAGCCTTTGCACTTATACGGTTTCAAAATGACCCACAACTATGCCTGTATCGGCCTACATAATCCTAAATCACCCGTCAATGTGGGCTCGGTCATGCGAGCCGCGGGCTGTTATGGCGTAAACTCAGTTTTCTACACAGGGAAACGTTACGATATAGCGAAATCCTTTTACACCGACACCCAAAGGTCCTACGAAACGCTTCCTTTAATAGCCGTTGATGATCTGGAAACGATCATACCCCTTGGCTGTGTGCCGGTAGCGATTGAGATGACTAAGGATGCTAGGCCACTACCCGCCTACAAACACCCGCCGCGAGCTTTCTATATTTTTGGCCCCGAAGATGGCAGTTTGAGGAAAAATATCATCGGTTATTGTAGCGATACTATCTATATTCCCACCACCGGCTGCATGAATCTTGCAGCAGCAGTTAATGTTGTTCTTTACGATCGTCTCGCAAAAGGCGACAACTATTCTTACCACCATGAGGAGCTCAGACGCTAATAGAACCGCCATCCAATTTATGATAACTGTTTGTGTAGGCCGCGAATCAATGCTGGAATTTCACTCGGATGTAACAAAATATGATGAGGGTTTATACCTAATTCGGCGTCCAGAGGCTGCTGATGCTGAATCCAAACGGAGGTGATTCCACTACCGTGGGCTCCGGCAATATCAGCAGCCAGACTGTCACCAACGTGAACCGCTTCATGGGCTTCGCACCCTGCAAGCTTCAGTGCTTTAAAGAATATTGAAGCCGCTGGTTTTTGCTCTGGCTCCTGCCCGCCGATGATAATGTGGTCGACGTGTTTGTCCATAGCAACCGCTTCGAGTTTTGGGATCTGCGAAAACTCAGGCCCGTTAGTGATTACAACGAGAGTAAACAGCTTCCGAGCCTCGGCAAGAAAACTGACAATACCCGGATAGAAATGAAACGCCTCCAACCGGTTTATATCAAACTGAGTTTGAAGGGTGTTGACCGCCGTATGGCTAACATCGTGCCGACCCTGCTGGGCAAGAAGATCTCGAATTAGCTGCCTACGAAATTCCTCTTCACTGCCTTGTTCAATGATCGGTAGATAGCGATCGCTTTGAGTAGCCGTCCACTGCCGATAGATTCCCGCCACGTAGGCCTCGGCTAACTTACCCCCATCTACTTTTTGACCAGCCGCTGCTGCCTGCGCCATTAACAGCTTCGCCCGCTCATTAGCGGCGGCTGTGTCACATAAGGTTTCGTCCATATCTAAAAAGAGCGCTTTCAACATATCAATCCGGTTAACTATTTGGGTGATAGACCGCGGGCATATCGCGGCCACAATAAATAGATCATGCTATTGTGCAGCTATAAGAACCATCGGAACAGTGGGCCGTTGTTGCCTATTAGTCGATTAACATTGTGTAACAATGCATAGCTTTGTAAACCAGCCTTGCTGGCTAAGCCGACTACCCCATAGTGAGTCTGTATATGACCTGATAGGATATGAGTAAACAGAGTTGCATCATCGGCAAAGAATCCTTATCTTATCGTACTTTTCGAACCAAAACTTGTGACAAAGACTAACAATAAAACTCAACGGATAGATAGCGGAGCAGCACAAATGTACACTGAAATGCAAACAGTATGGGACCAACTAACCGGGCAAGGGGGACCTTTCGAAGTCGTAGAAGCGGAAGTTGGCGGCAATTTACTCAAAACCTATGCCACCGCGCCTCCTAGTTTGCGGGAACTCTGGTTATCGTCTCTGGCATTTGCTGACCGTGATTACCTCGTATTTCAGGACGAACGGAAAACCTACGCAGAAGCCCATGCCGACGTCGCTGCTATCGCTAATTGGCTGCTGCAGCAAGGAATAAAGCCAGGCGATCGTATTGCAATAGCAATGAGAAACTACCCAGAATGGCTGCTCATTTATTGGGCCTGCATGACTCAGGGTATCGCTATTGTGGGTATGAATGCATGGTGGGTTGAAGAAGAAATGGCTTATGGATTGGAAGATTCAACCCCGAAAATTCTTTTTTGTGATCAAGAGAGGCTGGATCGCTTCAACAATATTCGGGACAACTTTACCGACATCCATGTTGTCACTGTTCGCTGCGCTTCAGCTAATGATACTGACATAGCCTACGAAACGGTTACGGCGACTCCGGGCGTATTACCCGATCAAACCGTAGCCCCTGATGACGACGCTTGTATATTTTATACCTCGGGTACAACAGGACGCCCTAAAGGTGCCCAGTTAACCCATCGTGGTTGTGTCAGCAATATCATGAACATCGCTTTTTTCGGCAATCTTGGCACATTAACCACGGCCCTAGTTGATAAGGTCGCCCCGCCCAACCCTGAAGATGCTGTCCCCATTTCTGGATTAATCACCACACCGCTCTTTCATGTAACCGCCAATAATTGCCTTGCCCAAGCCGCAACCGCCAGTGGCGGAAAGCTAGCACTGATGTACCGATGGGACGCAGAAGATGCTTTAAAAATCATTGAAGCAGAAAAAATTACTAACTTAACCGGCGTCCCCGTCATGTCCAGAGAACTTATTTCCCATCCGGATTTTGAAAAGTATGACACCAGTAGTCTTTTATCTGTTGGCGGCGGCGGCGCACAGCTGCAGCCTGACCTGGTTGCAAAAATCGATAAAGCCGTAGCGACCGCAAGACCCTCAACAGGTTATGGAATGACTGAAACCTGCGGAATTATAAGTTCTATCAGCGGTGATTTTTTTGTCGATAAGCCCGACAGTTGTGGCCGGGCTGTTCCTACGCTAGATGCCAAGTGCTTTGACGCCGAGGGTAACGAAGTTGCCCAAGGCGAAGTAGGCGAAATGTGGGTGAAAGGCGCGCCGGTTATTAAAGGCTACCTCAATCGGCCAGACGCAACCGCCGAATCTATCACCGATGGTTGGTTACATACCGGCGACGTTGCTCGCATTGATAAAGAAGGCTTTATTTTTGTGGTCGATCGAGTGAAAGATATGGTTTTGCGAGGGGGCGAAAACATTTATTGCGCTGAAGTTGAGTCCGTTGTTTTCCACATAGATGGGGTTGCTGAGTGCACCGTATTCGGTGTTGAAGATGATCGGCTCGGTGAGGAAGTTGGCCTGGCGGTGGTGTTAGCACCAGGATCAAATCTTGACGCCGAGGCTATTCGCACCCAATGTGCTGCCAGAATGGCAAAATTCAAAATACCGCGCTATATATGGCTAATGACAGAATCTCTGCCAAGAAATGCCAGCGGCAAATTTTTGAAAAGAGAGCTACGTGAATCGCTGAAGATCAGCAATGCCGCATAAATATAAAAATCACTACATTCTGAAGGAATCTGAATAATGAAAACTAAAATAACGGAAATGCTCGGCATAGAAACACCCATCATCTGTGGCGGAATGATGAGAATCGGGACCGCCGAACTTGCAGCAGCGGCGTCTAATGCTGGTGCTTTAGGTGTTATGACCGCGCTAAGCCAACCTACACCTGCCTTATTAAAGGCAGAGATAGAGAAATGCCGGTCTCTCACCGACAAACCCTTCGCCGTAAATTTAACTGTAGGGGTCGTTGCTACAGAAATTAACTATGATGACTATGTCGATGTCATTATTGAAAGCGGTGTGAAAATTGTCGAAACTGCAGGACGTAGCCCTGAACCATTCATGGAAAGATTCAACGCAGCGGGCATTAAAGTTATTCATAAGTGCGTGGCGGTGCGGCACGCATTAAAAGCAGAAAAAATAGGTGTTGCCGCTGTAAGTATTGATGGCTTTGAGTGTGCCGGTCATCCAGGAGAGGAAGATGTCACCGGATTGGTATTGATACCCGCCGCGGTAAATCGCTTGAAAATCCCCATAGTCGCCTCTGGTGGTATTGCCGATGGCCGCGGTTTAGCTGCAGCTCTGTCGTTAGGTGCCGAAGGTATCAATATGGGTACACGGTTCATGGTAACCCAGGAGGCCCCGATACATAACAATATCAAAGAGCGGATTGTTAATATGAACGAGACGGATACCTCACTCATATTTAGAACCTTTAGAAATACCGCCAGAGTTCTGACCAATGATGTAGCGCTTAAAGTTGCAGAAGTCGAGGCTCAGGGCGGTGATTTCAGTCAGGTACACGGCCTAGTTTCGGGGCAAAAACAAGATGAGACCTGGAAATCCGGTGATATTGACGGAGGTATGATAACCGTTGGAATGTGCGGAGGACTCATTAATGATATCCCAACCTGCAAGGAGCTGGTTTCTACAATTGTTTCTGATGCCGAAGAAATTATTAATAAGCGCTTATCAGCAATGACTGCATAAATCAGACAGGGGAAGCTGCCAGCTTCCCCTTCAGATGTTTACATCCCCTGTGCGCCTCGGCCAAAGAGCCGCGCTATCTGACGAATTAGAACTTAATAAGTCGTCCTGCTGGCCCTACCCATGAACGAAACAGCATGTAATGAAGGACTAGTCCCGACAGTCGGTCATTGGGTAGACCACCCATACGTTAACGACGGTTTCAGAAGTCACAACCTATTCTCCGCTTGTTGGTCAATGCTACATTCTTGAGCGGGTTAGAGTAATATCGGAATGCGCCCAAGCAGTAGTGAACTGTTTATGTACTTGTTCTGCCTCTTCGGTCTTCCCTTGCATCGTCAAGGCTTGTTTTAAGCCAAATAACGACCAGCCGTTATTTTTATTCCAACGCAGGTCTCTCCGGTAGACAGCCTCCGCTTCAACAGGCCTCCCCGCTTCTAATAGCGCCGCACCCAAATAGTGCCGCATCGGTTGCGCCCAGTCGGGTGGCTCCGTGTAATTATTGAGATCCTCTAGCGCCACGCCTTTTTCAAAGGCCTTAATGGCACCAGCAACATCACCGCTTGCTTGCAATATCTCACCGGTAAGACCATACAGGCAAAGTTTCAGCACGGCGGATGCTGGCGTAGCGCCAACGCGATATTGATCGGCATCGGGAGAATCTGCTATTACTCGTAAACGCGATAATTGTTTTTGAGCACCTTCCATATCGCCCGTTGCAATAAGCGCACTGCCCATTGAATAGGCCCAAATGCCATCCAAATATGGCGTCCCTGAATCAGCCGGGGCCTGACCAATAAACTGGTCCCACTTACCAAAGATCTTGTTAACCAACCACGGGGCCGCCAACGTTTTCTGATAGCCCATAATGCCCTTGCCGTAACTGAGAACCCTTTTCTGGCCCTTTAAGCCCGCTTCATTGGCAACCTTATAGTTACCTTGGACCGTAGCGGCATACCGAATAAAATTAATCGCGTGGCCGGCATGTATCTTGTGTGAGAGCGGATAGGTTCCAATGTTTGGCAGAGGGTGGTCACCCCAGATTTTTGCAAATGCCTTATCAACTTCTTGTGAACGAACATTGCTGGCAATGGCTTTGTCAAACTGACCAACACGCACGTAAATATGAGCAGGCATATGTACAACATGTCCCGCAATCGGTATGGTGGCTTCAAGCGAGTCCGCGGAATTCAATGCTCGCTCCGGCTCCATGGACGCCTCCAATAAATGAATGTGTAGGTGAAACACACCTGGATGGATAATGGACCGATCAATAACTCGCTCTAGCGCCTGAGCAACGGGTTGCGTCTCGTCTTTAGGGTTCCCCTCACTATCCCAATAATCCCATCGGCCAATCGACATATAAGCCGCTGCATAGAGTGCGGCAATGTCAGGGTCCTCCGGGTATTGTTTGTTAAGCCCTCTCATCGCTGTCAAATAAGCACGATCCCGAAGATCATCATCTGCAATGCTGTCTTTGTCATACAACACAAACAACGCGTTGATTAACTGCTTTTCAATAACGGTCGCTCGGCCAATACGCTCTTTTGCCATTGTAATAGCCTTTAGGCCTTCCCCCTTAGGGTCGTCCGGCATGCGCGCATAGCGGCTATTGGGGTTTGGACCCATTGCATGCGCCATGCCCCAATAAGGCATCGGACTTGCCGGATCAAAGAGTGCGGCTTGTTGATAGGAGGCAATAGATTCGGGGAAATAGAATCCCCAAGCAAAACGCAGACCCTGGTCGAAATATTGTTGCGCCTCGCTAGAGTCAGTTGAAATTGTTCGACTATAAGTGCCGCTACCCGGCACCAAGACAGCACGATTCTTGGTCTGTTCAAGTCCTTCCTTTACTGGCGAAACCGCCATGGTTGTATCAACGTCATTAGGCGCACAACTTACCAAGAAAAACACCAAGACGGCAGAACACGTGAAAATCAGCTTTTTATTAGTCACAGGGGGCCCTTCGTTATCAGATCGCGTAAAGCAAAAGTATATCTTAAAAACTACGACTGGGTTACCTCGTAACCCCATGTCGCTTTAGGGGCAGTTTCGTTAGCGCCGTTTTTTTGTTCGTCCAGCCACACCGGACTTGGGAGGTCTTGAAGGTTTATCTCCAGAGGCCCCACCATTCTTTGCTTTTGGTGTCCCGGACGGTGATTTTTTGCGGGAGCTGTAAGCACTTTTGGGCTTTTCTGGATACCAGGGCCGATCGCCAGTTTTTGCAGGCTTCCTTTTTTTCGATGGCGCTGCCGCTGACTGCGAATCAGCGGTCGACTCTAATATTCCGGCAAGTTCATTTTGGCTAAAATCCCGCCATTCGCCAACACCTAACCCCTTCATCGAAACATTCATTATCCGGACGCGCTCTAGCCTAACGATGTCATAACCGAAGTGATCGCACATACGGCGGATTTGCCGATTTAAACCTTGTACCAAGGTTATCCGGAATAGTGTTGGTGTTTCTTTGACAATCTTGCACTTGCGTGTGACCTCGCCAAGTATCGGTACGCCCTTCGCCATGTCGCGAATAAAAGTATCAGTTATCGGTTTATCAACGGTAACTAGATATTCCTTTTCATGCCGATTACCCGCGCGAAGAATTTTATTAACCAAATCACCGTTATTGGTCAGAAAAATAAGACCTTGGGAGTCTTTATCCAATCGACCGATAGGGAAAATTCGTTCTCCGTGATTCACATAGTCGACAATATTGTTCTTCTCACTACCTTCAGTTGTACATACAACCCCTACCGGCTTATTGAGTGCTATCAACACTAACCTTTCTTCGTCTCGCGGATCTATGATTTGCCCATTGACTTTTACCGTATCGCCGGCCGATACCTGATCACCAACCTTAGCTCGCTTACCGTTAATAAAGACCGAGCCTTTCTCAACAAATCGATCAGCCTCGCGGCGCGAACAAATTCCGCTTTCGCTGATGTATTTATTTAAACGGGTGGTAGTAACAATTGACATTATTTTGATTTAACCCTGAATTTACTCAATATCGCAGCTGCCAGTTTACCACTGTTATGCTCGACTGATGGCATGCGATAACTAATTTTTCTTTGTGTCTTCGCTGTTTGGGCAGCGGTAATAACGGTCGATTTATCCCCCCTATGCCGGCTTATAAATACACTAAGGGGCTGACCAACAACCCGGTTAAGCAGCAGTAACCACAAGCCGACGGCAAGGATCAAACAGCACTCACAGCCATTGAATTGTATGCCTGAGGTTTACTATAGCCTCACCAAGAGCCCCCACTCTATTGTGATAAATCACTCAAAGTAAAGGCTCTATCTATATGTTTTTAATATATTTATTAAATTCGACTGCATGTATACTCACTTCATTAAACCACGGCCGGTGTATTTAGTGGCACAGTCAATCTACCGCATTCAGACATGATTGCAGCTGACAAGTCATCTGGATAATCACCCTTTGCGTAAAACCTGTAGTATATTGCACTTACTGACTGACTGGACAACATCATGCGCTATAAAGGCCAAACAGAATACGACCACCAAGGTAAGGTCCTACCCCGCGGGATATTGCTCACAAACCTCGGAACACCTGACGCGCCAGATACCAGCTCAGTACGCCGCTACCTGCGGGAATTTCTATCTGACCCCCGTGTTGTCGAAATTCCAAGAGTCATCTGGCTGATGATTCTCTACCTGTTTGTACTGCCATTCAGGCCGGCAAAATCTGCGGCACTGTATAAAGAGGTATGGACTGATAACGGTTCTCCACTGATGGATATAACGAGCCGGCAGGGAAAGGCTTTGCAAGCGAAACTTGATACCACCTACGGTAAGGACACTTTCATCGTAGAGGTTGGTATGCGCTATGGTAATCCTTCTATTGGCCACGGCTTACAACAACTTAAAAACAAGACCGTAGGCCATATCACCGTGTTGCCACTCTATCCGCAATACAGTGCAGTTACGACGGGGTCAACTTTCGATGAACTCTCAAAACAGCTTGCGCTTTACCGTTGGATACCCGGACTTACATTCATCAATGGATACCACCGAACCCCGGCCTATATCAAGAGCATTGCTGACGATGTCCGCGAGCATATTAGTCAGCATGGCTTGCCTGACAAGGTCCTATTTTCATTTCATGGAACACCGGTCAAACAATTGCACCAAGGCGATCCCTATTTCTGCTTCTGTTCTGAGACCACACGTTTGGTATCAGAACAATTGGAGCTGCCTCAGGATACGATCATGCTGACCTTCCAATCAAGATTTGGAAAGGCCACATGGCTGCAACCCTACACCGCTCAGACCCTTGAAGAACTGGGAAAAAATGGCGTAAAAAAAGTGGCTGTTATATGCCCCGGTTTCTCCGCGGACTGCCTTGAAACGGTCGAAGAAATAGATCAGGAGAATCGGGAAATCTTCATGGAAGCTGGGGGCAGCGAGTACTACTACATCCCATGCCTTAACGACAAAGATGAACATATCGATATGATAATGAGCTTAGTTGCGGAATAGAACTCGCCGATTGCCCTGCCCTAAACGTATTTTAAAAAACTATTAATGGTTGCGAAAGCAGCCGTGTGGTGAGTACAACAAAAAAACAAAAACTAAAAGGAGCACACGATGGTAACGCTGTACGGATTCACCTTAAGTAACTATGTCAACATGGTAAAGATGGCCCTCTATGAAAAAGAAATGGACTTTGATTGGGTCGATGTAAAACCAAATCAGGAAAGTGACTACCTAACCAAAAGCCCCATGGGCAAAGTACCTTGCTTAGAAACTGAACACGGCTTCCTTAGCGAAACCAACATTATTCTGGAGTATTTAGAGGAAACAGGTAGCGGCAATAATCTGATGCCGGCAGACCCATTTGAACGGGCTCGAGTCCGTGAATTGATGAAAGAAATTGAGCTTTATATTGAGCTGCCCGCCAGAACAACGCTAGCGGAAGCCTTTTTCGGAGGTACCGTAAGTGACGAAGTCAAACAGACCGCCAAGAAAAATCTGGAAAAAGGTATCGCCTGTTTAAAAAGAAATGGGAAATTTTCGCCCTACGTGGCCGGTAGCGAGTTCACTTACGCCGACATACTGCTTCAATACTCACTCAGCTTAGCGGGTCAAGCTGCCAAGCGTGTTTTGAATGTCGATTTACTGGCCGATTTACCGGAAGCGAAACAGCTGATGGAGACTATTAGCCAACGCCCATCAGCCGTCCGTATCGCTGAAGAGCAAAAAGGTTAATCGAAATCAGCAACCCAGCGCTAGACTCTTCCTTAAGAGCGGCGTCATACATGTTGTTTGCCATGTTTCTTGGTGCATGTATTGACGTTGCTGTTAAAGCGCTTGCCTCAGACTACTCAACATCACAAATTGTCTTACTTCGCACGCTGTTTGCACTGCCCTTGGTTCTGTTATTTTGCTATTACCAAGGGGGACTGCAATCCATTATCTCGCCTCGATGGCGATGGCAACTTTATCGAGGCCTACTCACTGCCGGGCTTAACTTTGGTTTCTTTTACGGGCTTGGCTACATTCCGCTGGTAACCGCTGTTTTGCTCGCTTATATATCACCTGTCATCATTGTATTACTCTCCTATTTCGTATTAAAGGAGCGCGTCGGAAGTCAACGGCTTATTGGATGCGCTCTGGGCGTGCTAGGGGTTGTCTTCGTGCTCCGTCCAGGAACGATGGAATGGCATCCGGCGATGCTCTCCATTCTTGGTTCCTCAGTCTGCTGGGCTCTACTATCGATCAGCAATCGCCAGCTGGCAGGACTCGAAAGTACAGCAGCTCTGACATTTCATACTCTGCCCATCAGCGGATTGCTGGCAGCCATACTGACCGCCGGTCACTGGGTACAACCCCAGCATGCTGACTGGCTGTTATTTGCTATCGTCGGAATAAGCGCCGGCGGTCTGCATTTTTTTGTAGCACTTGCCTACAAAAGCGCCAGGGCGGCGACCATTGCCCCACTCGAGTATTCGAATCTCATCTTCACCGGTGCTGCTGCCTATCTCTTTTGGCAAGAAGTTCCAACTATTGCCACGATGATTGGCGGGCTGGCTATTCTTGCCGGTGGGTTTCTAGCCGTTCGGGCACGAGATTGACCCTAAATACTTCAGTTGGATGAACACATGGCCATTTATCATCACCCAACCGTTATAGACGGGCCTCGACTCCTGTCATTTCCACAGAGAATTCCTGCCATCATTTAGCGAACGCGTTATCTCTGCTGAGATAACTAGATTTAGCCCGGCCAGCGGGCCCTGAACGCCCACCCGGCCAAACCGGACCACCAGTGATAAGAAATGTTTATCCTGATGGTCTGTGACCTCGATAGCAAAAAAAACCGATCATCATGACCGCTTGTAAATTGCATGAATTGGAATGGATTAAAAAAGTGATTCGATAGTAAGATAGGCCTCTTTTTTCTCCTAAGGCAACTTACGTTGATGATTACAATTGCTCGATGGGTAAATCAAAGACACCGCGTGGGGTGAAGCGTGGGGTAATAATTTAACCCAAACAGATGTCTATAACGCGATGGTAGGTGGCATTCGGGACATTACACACATCCCTAGAAATTGCCGGATGACAGGCAGGAGAATACAATGAGTAACCTTCTAAAAACAGAAGCGGAGTTAAGAAAATATTACGCAAAGCCCAGCGCATTAGCGATCAACAAGCAGCTGGATCATATCGACCCCCATTGCGCCTCGTTAATCGAAAAGTCTCCGTTTGTCAGCATAGGAACCGCTCGAGAAGGTACCTTACCTGACGTATCACCCAGAGGTGGTGAGCCGGGATTTATTAAAGTCGTAAACCCCAAAACCTTGTACATACCTGACTGGCCGGGCAACAACAGACTCGACACCTTAACCAACATCGTATCCTCCGGTGGTGTTGGCTTGCTATTCTTTATTCCGGGTTTCAACGACATGCTTCGGGTAAACGGAAAAGCCGAAGTATCAGTTGAGCCCGCTATCGTCGCGCAGTTCGAAATGCGAGGCCGTGTCGCTAAAAGCGTACTGGTCATCCATGTAAAAGAAGCCTATCTCCATTGCACAAAAGCCTTGGTTCGATCTGATCTATGGAATCCCGACAAGCAACTGGATCGCTCTGACCTTCCCAGTACTGGGACTATGTATAAAGAACAGCTGGCATTAAAAGACGTGCCGGCAAGCACTATTGACAGCGGCCTGGAAAAAAATGCCAAAGACGATTTGTATTGACTAGTACACGTATGAATCCATCAAACCACCCACAAAGAAATCGAAAAGAGTAGAAATGTATATGAGCGACACAACGAGCACTGACACACTAGATTTTACTGGACAAGTTGCCCTGATAACGGGAGCAGGACGCGGACTTGGCAGAGAGCACGCCCTGCTACTCGCTTCTCGTGGATGTAAAGTGGTAGTGAATGACCTGGGGACTGCCTATGACGGCAGCGGTGCTGCAGAGGGACGCGTTGCGGACGAAGTTGTTCAACTCATTAAAGCCGCGGGAGGTGATGCCGTTGCTAATTACGACTCTGTTGAAGACGGACAGCGAGTTGTCGATGCAGCAATCGATGCCTACGGGCGCTTAGATATTGTTGTTAATAATGCCGGAATCCTAACACCTGAAGTGTGGTCTGAGCTAACCCTTGAATCTTGGCAGAAAACACTGAATATTAATTTGACCGGTGTCTTTTCTATCATGAAAGCTGCATGGCCTATATTTGTTAAACAACAATATGGCCGCAGCATTATGACAGCCTCACCTGCAATGTACGGTGCAGGCGTGGCAGCCTATGCAGCGAGTAAAGCCGGAATTATCGGCTTATCACACTCCCTACAATTCGAGGCGCGCAAACTAAAACTCGATATCAAATGCAATGTCCTTATCCCGCAAGCTGGAACGCGGATGACACAAGACTTTGAAACCTCAGTTAATGAAACGCGCCAAGCGCTCGGGAAAAAGGCAACACCCAGCGCACCAGAAGAAGTCCTACAAAGACTATCCCCGGATAAAGTATCCGCCATGGTGGTATGGCTTGCTCACCCCACTTGCCACGCTGAATCTTCAATATTTGAGGCGGGCGGCGGATACTTTGCACAGTTAAACTGGGCTCGCTCAGCGCCCCTTTTCGCCACCGAAAAAGAAGGTATCAATGGCGCCCCACTCCCCGAGAACATCAGGGATGGCCAGCAAACATTGGCCGATTTCGATCATGGCGATATGCCAAAATCGGGAGATGGCACCATGGGTGCACCCAATGCGTTGCAACGTGTCTACCGTCACCTTAAGTCAGACTAGTCCGCACTAGCCACTGACGACGCTAGGCGCGTAAGCCGTCAGCAGGCTGGGCATCAACAACAGGACATCAACAACAGGACATCATATGAATAATAATACTGAATTTTCAACGATACGTTCGCTGCTCATCGGGTCCTCACTAGCAGTAATACTCACTGCTTGTTCGACAGAAGAGCCCCCCCCGGCAAATGACGGATCAGCAGAACCCGGGACGAAAAACGCTTCTGCGACAGTATCCATCTTGGTAGAAGGGTCCAATTTCCATGGTATTCACGGCCTGACAACGGATCTGCAAGGTGATATTTATGTCGGCAGTGTTGTCGGGATGAATATCCATAAAGTTAATCCAACAACGTCAGAAGTTACCTTGTTTCAGCCGGCACCCGAAGGTCAGGCTGATGACCTGGAGTTTTCAGCAGACGGTACTTTAGCCTGGACAGCTTTCACCCTCGGTAAAGTTTTTTCTCGCGACCGAGAAGGTTCATTAAAGCTTTTGGCTGAAGGGCTTCCCGGCATAAATTCAATCGCTTATAACCAACAAGGCAGACTATTTGCGACGCAGGTATTTTTAGGTGATGCACTTTACGAAATTGACCCGGATGGCATTAAGCCTGCTAGGAAAATCATTGAGGGTATGGGTGGACTCAATGGCTTTGATTTTGGACAAGATGGAAAACTCTACGGCCCTTTATGGTTCAAAGGACAAGTGGTACAAGTCGATGTCGATAGCGGTGAATTGAAAATCATCGCTGATGGCTTCACGGTTCCAGCTGCGGTTAATTTTGACTCCAAAGGTATTCTTCATGTTGTCGATAATGAAACGGGAGAAATTTTTCAAATTGATATTAGCAGTGGCGACAAAACACTGATCGCAACGGCACCAAGTAATCTTGACAACCTCGCCTTCGATAACAACGACAATCTTTATATTACCAACATGTCAGATAATGCCATTTACTGGGTCGACCGGGTAAACGGTGCGGTAGAACTGATTGTCGGTGGCAGCCTTAGTACTCCGGCGGGAATCGATGTTTTTGGCGACACACTTTATATTGCCGATACATTTTCTTTGTCAAAAGCCGATATAAAAACAGGCATCGTGTCTGACATTTCGCGCATAATATCTGACCACGAATACCCTGTTGCTGTCTCTGTTACTGAAAAAACCGTTGTTAATGCTTCTTCCAATGCCGGGTTTGTTCAAGGCCATGACCGTGCCTCGTCAGAACGAACGTTTAGATGGACAGGCTTTGCTGCCCCCGGCGGAGTGCTGGCTCGTGACGATGGGTCGGTGGTTGTCGCCGAGACGGGCTCAGGGAAAGTACTGCTGGTGACTGGGCAGACCGAGCGTCAACTATTGGCTGATAACCTTGACCAGCCGATGGGTTTAGCTGAAAACGCTAACGGGCAAATTTATGTCAGCGAAGCGGGTAAAGGCACAATTAAAATCATTGACCTAGTAAAAGGTACCGTAACGACATGGATAGAGGGATTAAATGGGCCAGAAGGCATTGAGTTCGACCATAATGGTCTGTTGATTGTCGCGGAGACAGCATCGCGCCGAGTGATCAGCATAGACTCAAACAAAAACATCACTGTTATTGCCGCGAACCTACCCATTGGCCTGAAGGGGTACCCTATGCTACCGGAAAGTTTTCTCCCAACCGGTATCAGTGTCGATGCAGCGAACAGAATTTATCTTTCTTCCGATATAGATAACTCAATACTGCTCATTGAGCGATCTCCTCATGGAACTCAGTAGCAACAACAGCGCCAGCAACACGCATACACTAACTGTCTCTAGTTGCTAGTATATTCATTGATTGCCAACGTAATTGTTGGCAATCAACCACTGTTATGACTAAATAGCTTCCAACTTAACCATCAATTCAGTGTAACCTTTAACAAAGGCTGATCGGTTGCGAATCGGCTCGGCGACCACCTCAATATTTTTAAACCGTTTCATGATTTCTTCCCATGTTATACGGATCTGCATTTCTGCCAGTTTGTTACCCATACAGCGATGAATTCCGAACCCAAAACTAAGGTGATTACGTGCTTTAGCCCGGTCGATTATAAACTTATCCGCATCCGGAATGACCGAGTCATCTCGATTGCCCGATACGTACCACATCACAACCTTGTCGCCTTTTTTGATATGTTTACCATTGAGTATGGTATCTTCCAAAGCTGTTCTGCGCATATGCGCAAGGGGCGTTTGCCAGCGTATAATCTCTGCCACCATATTGGGTATCAAAGAATAATCGGCACGCAGTTTGTCATATTCTTCCGGGCTTTCGTTGAGCGCCAGCACTCCACCCGTCAAAGAATTTCGAGTAGTGTCATTGCCACCAACGATCAACAGTATCAAGTTGCCTAGATACTCCATTGGCTCCATATTACGGGTCGACTCACCGTGACATAGCATCGAGATCAAATCACCTCTCGGCGGCTCGTTAATTCGCTGATTCCACAATTCGGTAAAATACGTCAAACACTCTAACAACTCCTCTCTGCGCTGATCCAGAGAGTCAATGACACCGGCCCCAGGCACCGCGGTGGCTACATCAGACCAACGTGTCAATTTCGCACGATCTTCGAATGGAAAATCAAACAACGTCGCTAACATTTGTGTCGTTAATTCAATAGACACTTTATCGACCCAGTTAAACGTCTCACCAATGGGTAGCGAATCAAGAATAGTCTCTACGCGTTGTCGTATCAGGCCCTCCATTGCCTGCAAATTAACTGGCCCAACGGCTGGATTAACCACTCGCCGCTGCAAATCGTGCTTCGGCTGATCCATCGCTATGAAATTGCTGACGGTAAAATTATCCTGCGGGTTGGCGATCGTAATCCCGCCTTCCGAAGAATAAATGCCGTGACTGGTGTCGACTTTCATAATGTCATCAAAGCGAGTGACAGACCAATAGGGGCCGAATTGGCTTTCGGCACAATAATGTACCGGATCCTCTTTTCTGAGGCGCTCAAAAAAACCCCAAAAAGTGTTTTGAACGAATCGTTCATTTAAACTAACGTCAATCTCATCTAATTCATACGCATAGGGATCGTGAATATCTCTTTCCGTATTCTCTGTTGCGGCAATCATTAGTTTCTCCTTTTTGAATTTTCTAAACCAGAACATAGATTACTGAAGCACTATTAGCGTATTTTTTACGCCAAATATGGCAAAAAGTCTACAATTACTCATCTCAAAAAAACCTAATTCATAGGTCAACAATCGACAAGAAAAATACGGGCAACAGCAGTCCAGGTTCAAAGCGATCACCCTAACAAATGACTTAAATACTCAACTCGTTTATGTAGCCTATCGATTTTGTCATATCGATTGATAAAAACTGGTTCTAGATCGATAATCTTGAATCTCAGACGCTGCAATATCGCACCTTATCTGCCTCCAGAGCTCCTTCTAGTTTGACAGCATTATCGACATTTCATCAGCTCTAACTGGGCGACTATAAAGATAGCCCTGCAGTAGATCACAGCCCATTGCCTGTAATTTTTTTTGTTGCTCTTCTGTTTCAACACCTTCAGCTACCGACGTCAAACCCAGTTCAGTACAGATACTGAGGATACTTCGAACAATAACCTGATCATTACCCTCTGATGTGCAATGATCAATAAATGATTTATCGATTTTTAACACATCAATCGGTAACTGCTTCAGATAAGACAGCGATGAATACCCTGTCCCAAAATCATCAATAGAAAAGCTAATGCCCATGCTCGCAAACTTATCTAAGATAACGCCCACTTTTTCGACATCCTGCACCAATACATTTTCAGTAATTTCAAACTCTATTAGCGAGGGTGACAACTCATGCTTATTTAATAACGCTGTTACTTGTTCAATAAAGTCGGGATCTAATAATTGACGCGGGCTGATATTGATCGCCAAGCGCATTGGTTCATGCCAGAGAGCGGCTAATTGCCATTCTTTTAGCTGTTCGAAAGAATGATCTAAGACCCAATGACCTACCTCTACAATAAGTGTGGAACTTTCCAGTATCGGAATAAATTCTGCCGGCGAAACCCGGCCAAGTTCACTATTATTCCAACGCAGTAATGTTTCGGCCCCTTTTAGCTCAGCAGTATGTATGTCGACTTGGGGCTGAAAAACTAACGAAAACTCTTCGGAACCGATAGCCTCACGGACGTTATTGAGCAGGATAAGATGCCTCAACGCTTGTTCGCTCATTTCCTGCTCAAAAAAACTATAACAGTTTCGGCCTCGATGTTTACTTCTATACAGCGCCAAGTCTGCCTGCTTCAAAATTTCGCTTTCATTAAAATCAGTTTTATCGAACAGCGTTATCCCTATGCTGCAAGTTAATGTGTAAGGGTTATTCTCTAACACGAAAGGCTCTTGAATGAGCGTCTGCAGTGCTTTCGCAACTTGGCCCGCAATTGCCTGAGACTTATCTAAATCAGGATCTAGCTCTTCAAGTAAAAGAACAAATTCGTCACCACCCAATCGAGCCAACACCTCATGTTGCCTGAGACGGTTCTGCAGCCGCATCGCAAATTGCTTTAGTAACTCGTCTCCCAACGCATGCCCGAGTGAATCATTAATATTTTTAAAATGATCAAGATCTATAAATAGCACTGCGCTGTGATTCGGACCACGCTGCACTCGGCTCATCTCTTGTCTTAGACGTTCATAAAAATAACGTCGATTTGGCAAATCAGTAACCGCGTCATAGAAAGCCTGATGGGTTATTTGCTGCTCATGCTCCAGCCGTTTAGAAATATCGGTCACAAATGAGGTGTATCCCAAGAGTGTGCCGCTACCATCCTCTAACGGTGTGCTCGCCCACTCGCAACTAACAGTCCCCCCGTCTCTTTTCCGGCTGTTTACCGTATTCGCAAGAGCCTGCTTGCCTTGTCGTAATATTTTGAAGTAATCTCGACCGGCATTATCTGTCAGTAAAAAGTCGGGCTTCTGATTGAGTATTTCAGACTCGGGATAACCAAAAATACTTGCCGCGGCGGGGTTCCATCGCTTGATCTTTAAGTCTTCGTCCCAGTCAATAAGGCCAAGTGGGCTACCCATGAAATGTAAATCTAGCAGCCTGCCAGAGGCGATTAATTCTTCTTTTTGCTGCCTCAAAGAAACCGTTTGCACGATGCCTAGCCTAGCATTCTCACCAATCGTCAAACATGTTTGCCACATAAAATAAATATAGAAATAACACAAACCGAACAGTAACCATCCGTAGTCATCACTCATACCATAAAGCAGAATTGACATCGGCATTAGGCAGCTGATCATATATAGCAGAAAAGAGCGCGGGGATAACGATAAAGAACTGGAAGCTCCCGAAACAAGTCCCGTAACAGCGATAACAAAAATCAGCATGTGGGCAATTGAATCCGGTGGCACTAGATATAACAGGCCGTATCCCCAATACATGCCTGATAGCGCACTGGTTACATCGTTATGTATTAGCCAACGCTCCGGCGACAGCCGCGTGCTATTTCTAGTACGAATAGTAAACAGACTGTATCGATAGATGCTCACCACCGTGGCGACACTCAACCACAATACAATATGCGCGGTTGGCACAACTGACCAAAGAGCATAACAATTTACCAACACCAGTAAATAGGTGCTGCTGATTGATATCGGATACAGTTTAAATAGACCATCCAGCTGGTCGTTGACAATCTGGGGGTTCCCAGTTGATTGCATTTCAAAAATTCCCTATTAATGAAGTTGAATGTTTATTGAATAGTAAGCGGTGTATCGAAGTTAGTTAATATGCCTTCCATTATTCTGATATGGATTCCTATACTTTTTGAGCCAACTGTGACCTCGTTCTATCAAGAGATAAGCGACATTTCGGATCGGGATTGCAGACGCTAACGCCCGACTTACACCACAATGAGCTGAATATTCTTCTCGCCAAAAGACACTCAGCAATGCCACCATTAATAACGCTGCGGATGGATGCCAGCCCATCTCGAAATAACGGCCGACATTTTATCACAAGTATAAATAGATGAAGACACAGGCTGGTGCAAATACCGCGGCCGCGGAAAGGAGTATCTATGACAACGAACGACAGTCTGGTATTTAAACACCCTATCGATTGTTGTAATGGTTACCAAGGATGAACTTTGACCGGCATTTCGGTAATTCCAAGCACAAAATTCGACGGCAAGCGCTTAACCTCGCCAACGACCTCAACAAATTTAAATCGCTTCATAATCTCTTCCCACATGATTCGCAACTGTAACTCAGCAACTCGATTCCCCATGCAGCGATGAATACCAAAACCGAATGACAAATGCTGCCTCGCTTTTGGCCTGTCGATGATAAATTCATGAGAATTGTCAATCGCTGCATCATCTCGGTTGCCAGAGGCATACCACATAATAACCTGATCACCCTTTTTTATGGTCTTATCGTTTAACACAAAGTCTTCGGTAGCCGTTCTTCGCATGTGCGGCAATGGTGTCTGCCACCGAATAATTTCAGACACCATATTAGTTATCAGCTCTGGATCGTTTCTGAGTAGTTCATATTGTTCAGGAAAATCGTTCAGTGCTAGAACACCACCGCTCATAGAATTTCTCGTGGTATCGTTACCACCGACAATCAGCAACATCAGATTTCCTAAAAATGTCATAGGATCATCAATCATATCTTTTGTGTCAGGATGGTTAGCCAGCATTGTTACGAAATCGAAACCAGCGGTATCACCTGCGCGCTCATGCCAGATTTTTTGAAAATAAGCCAAACATTCCATCAATTCCTTTTCGCGCTCTTCTGCAGAAATAGAAAAATTGCCGACCGCCTCAACTGATGTGGTTACATCCGACCAATGAGTCAGTTTGTGACGATCTTCCATTGGGAAATCAAAAAGAATCGCCAGCATGTAGGTGGTCATCTCAATGGATACTTTATCAACCCAGTCAAATGTTTCTCCTACCGGCAAATCATCCAAGATCAAACATGCCTTTTCTCGGATGATGCTTTCTAGATTACTTAGCCTATCTGGACCCGCCCCGGGTGCAACAACCCTGCGCTGCACATCGTGCGTAGGCTGGTCCATCGCAATAAAATTTGGCGGATTGAACGTCTCGCCAGTGATACCAATCGCGATACTTCCCTCTGACGAAAAAACCTTATGATTAGTGTCTACCGTTTTAATATCTTGAAAAGAAGTCACCGACCAAAACGGTCCCACCTTACTTTCGGCACAAAAATGCACGGGGTCTTCTTTACGAAGCCTCGCAAACCACTTCTCATGCACATTGGATTCATAGAGTTCTGGACGACTCATATCAAATTTATCGAGAGGTACGTCGTACGGATTAACTTCCGCCCAGCTATCAAGCTGCTCAATTTCGTTCCACTGCATTTCGCTACCCTCTTATTTTTAGTTTTCAGCGTGAAAGCCACATGCATCGGGGAAGCTAGCCGCCGATCTGCCGCCGCTACCAGTCTCATTACCTTACCCTAAACATTCGCAATACGGAACTGTATCTCTTATGGATGGCCACGATGATGCTTTCGAGCTAAGAGTCGATTCGACCGGCAAACAAGCTGTAAGTAAAGCGCCGCACTCAAGCCAGAAGCCGAAAACAACATGGCCATAACGACAATCTGGTACCTCGCCGCTACAAGCGGAGTAATCCCTGAGAGAATTTGACCCGTCATCATTCCGGGCAGAGCAACAAGACCCACAGCAAACATAGAGTTAATCACCGGAATCATTCCAGCTTGAAACGACATTCGCTTAGCTGCATCAGGCTGTTGACCGCTCGTAATTTCTGATTCAAACCGTTCAGCTGCAATACTCACTGTATTCATAGAGTTTGCGAATATCATACCGGCTAATGGCACAATATAACGAGGTTCGTACCATGGATTCAGGTCTAATACCCCGACCACCACTACCAAGAGCGTACTGCCACCACCAAGCGCCAGCGCCAGAAATACTAGAGGATACAATTGACGCTTGGATTGACTGACAGGGCTTAAGGATATCCAGCTCGCTGCAACCAACATGACAGTCAGCACCAAACAAATTAGCCATGGGTCGCTGGTGGCAAAAATATAAACCAGAAAGTAGCCGATAACGACGAGCTGAATGAACATTCGAGCTATGGAGTAAATAGCCGTCCAGCCACGTTCGGACCAGAAAAAGACAAGCACTATCACAGGGATCATTGGTAACAGGGCGATACCAATATTTAGCCATTCGAGTTGCATGACACTGGTGTTCATAAATCGCCTTTGACATGCTCTGAGCCACTGGCTCGAACCATACTACTAACGGCTGGCAACCGCGGGCGGGCTCAACAGCAGATAACGCTTACCTACCGAAGGCGCCCTTCATCAACACTTACAGGGGCAGATTACGCGTTAAAACCTCAGCAGACTTAATAATGCGTTTCGTACGGTAGAGCTCGGGGTGCTTCTCTTCTTCACTGTATCCAACAGGCTCTCCAGCCCCAGTATTCACAAACCAAGAGTTCTCAGGTTTACGCTCACCCAGCAGTTTCTTGAATGCACTCGGCGTAATTCCCAATGCTGCAGCCGCCGCATTGTAGGTACAGCGCGTTTTAACGCCATTGATGTAATCACGAATTATGGTCATTTTTTCCTGCATTTGGAGAGGATCCTTACACTGTTAATGTTTGTCTGTGTGCCAAAGCAACTGGCCAAGGTTATCGGAGACTACTATAACGCTGTCAAGCTAGTCGCCACCTACTGAGTCGATAATTGTTCTATCATACCAGTTACCCGCATTTCATCCAATTAATACGCCTAAAATTAAGTGGAGCGACAAAAACGGGCAACCTATGACCCTGTTTTCAGTGAAACGCCCTCTTATTAATTTTGATAACCAAGCTACGCTCAGCGCAAGGCTGAAATAGTCCAGCGCAACGTATCATTCGATATGTGCTCCATCTTTAGTGTCATCATACACCGGTGAGAGCGCACCGTACCTAACCATAACTCCCGCCAACAAGCCAAAACAATACGGCCCTCCTCTGGATCAAGCCCTCTAACAATACGGAGCCCTGTCTGCTGAAAGCGCGCCCTAGTGGCTGTCTGGTCTATGTTACTTAGCTCATCACCCATGCCGCTCATCATGGTATGGAGATAACTCGCCGCCGCGCCGATATCGCCATCAACACCACCGATGATAGCTAAGGTCTCTGGATAATACTGCAACCCAATTAATCGAGCAGCAGTGCCAGCCAGTTCGACAGTTTCTGCGGCGCCAATAACGTCTGTTAAGGCGCTTAATCCGTTACGAATATAATCCATCGCATAATTACGGTTCGCTTTCTCCAATCGAACATCATTCCAATCACCCGCTGGGGGACTGGGTTGTTGCGCCTCAATGAAAGCCGGGGGCAATTCACTCTTTGCAAATTGAAGTCGCTCGTCGTCGCGAAGGTCACAATCGTATTCTTTGAAATAACCGCAAAGACCGAACTCACCGGTCATATCTTCGGAAACGCAGACGAAGCCCAGCCTGGCATTGTTCAGTGACACACCATTGTGGCCGTACCAGCCAGTCAAAAACCCACGACTCACACCAATAGGCACGCCGCAAATAGTTGCCCCATGATACATCCAGCGCGGGTATCTAAATCGTACCCAAGCTTTTTGATCTGACTCATACATATATTCAACCGGCACGCCGCCGATGCCATTTGACAGCGTGTGATACTGAGCACAAGCAACTGCGTGCGGTAAACCTTCCAATCCAAGCTTTTTAAAACTACTTAAAAATTTTTCCTGATGCTGGCGACGGAACAGTTTAAACATCCAGGCTTCGACAATATCGGGGCCTTTGCGCGTTGAAACCATAAGTTGCAAGCCGAGTAAAAAGGCGTGATGGATATGTCCTTGCGCTTTAATTGCCTTAGCGACCTGATTATTTGTGCTAGTCTTATTCATGACGCCCCTTTGCTAGGATAATAATTCCGACACGGTGCACAATGTTTCTTATCTCAAACTATCAAACCGACTCAATTCCAATCCGAATATACAAGCGCAACCTCGACAAACATGGCCACGACACCACACAATTAATAGGCTCTGCAATTCATGACATCATATTACTACGGCTGGAAAATAGTCGCGGCTCTATTTGTAATTCTTCTGTTCAGCTCAGGTTTTGGCTTCTACAATCACGCGGTAATGTTGCAAGCTCTAATAGTCGATAAAGCGCTACCGATCACGGTGGCGTCTACCGCAGTTTCTATATTTTTCCTTTCCAGTGGACTGATAGGACTGGCCGTATCATCGGCGATTGAAAAATACGATGTCCGCTACGTCATTACCGCAGGTGCAGCCATTGCAGCCGTGTCTCTTTGCGGTATTGCTTACGTTGAGACCCCCTGGCAACTGTTTCTCTGTTATAGCCTATTTGGTGTTGGCTGGTGCGCCTCAGGGCTATTACCGGCGACCACACTGGTGACACGCTGGTTTGAACATAAACGGGCCGTCGCTCTCTCGGTGACGTCAACAGGGCTATCTGTTGGGGGCGTACTTATCACACCAATAAGTGCACTATTAATTGAGCACCGCGGTATAGAGTTCTCTGTGGCTATCTTTGCTGCAATCTATTTTCTCGGTACCGTTCCCGTCTGCTGGTGGCTGCTAAAGGATGACCCTGGCGATATTGGGCTAACTGCTGACGGCCATAAACTAGACCCCTCAGACATCCAGGCAGTGAAAGGTCAAACCTTGGCTTCGGCAATGACGGGCCGATATTTTTGGGGATTAAGCGTTGCTTATATATTCCTAATGCTGGCTCAGGTCGGAGGTATCGCTCATCACTATGGAATAGTCGGCACGTATTTGTCGACTGATCAAGCAGCAATAGCGCTTGGTGTAATTCCCGTAGCAAGTATTATCGGCCGTTTAGCAGGCGGCTATTTACTGGGATACTTCAGTAGCAAACTATTTTCGATTGCCATGATGATACTGCAGTCTATGTCTTTAGCCTCACTGGCGTCGGCGAGCACAGTGCCCGTTTTTATAATCAGTCTCGCCTTATTTGGGATTACTATCGGCAACTTATTAATGCTGCAACCCTTGTTGATAGCGGAAACTTTTGGCCGTCGAGAGTACAGCCGGATCTACAGTGTTTCAAACTTCATGTCTACACTGGGCGTTGCCGCTGGCCCAATATTAATGGGAGTCGTTTATACTCAATTCGACAGCTATGAAGGCGCTTATCATGTTGCTAGTTTGGCGGGGCTACTGGGCTTATTGATCTTTCTCTTCGCAATTTTCCCGAATAAGCGTGGTCATAAGGCGTAGTTTTGGCAGGCAATTATGGCTAAATATCTTTATCAACATCAAGCGACACAAGCAGACTATCTACAGCAACCCATGCATCGTGTTTATCATCACGTAGTGAACTTTTAGACCTTCATAATGGTCATTAAAATAGGGGTAAAAAGAAGCGACTTCGGAACATCGCTGCGTCGACTTAACGGCGGGGGCAACGCTCATGCCTTTTCAGCAACGTAAACTCTATTGTAATATAACATCCCGCGCTTAACTAAAACGTTCACCTTTTTACCTGAGAGACAATCCTGAAAAGCTGTCTTTATATAGGTATTGTCTTCTGTTTTTATCGTCGCATGAAGAACTGGTTCCTCGCCACCTCCATCGAGATAGCCACACCCTTGAATTTCGCCTTTTATAACCCTCAGTGTTTCTTCATTTCGAGGGGTAAAAAAAATGGCCATAAAACCTATCAGGCATACCGCAAGAAAGAGTACCCAGTACCGATTGATGTTAACTATATTCATTTAACGTGCTGCCTGAAAAGTATCGTCTTTAACCTACGGAACAAGGGCGTTAGAAATCTCATTTTAGTAGCGCATCCTTTGCTATTTGTAATTACCCCATGGCGATTTTTTTTCAAAAGTTGAAATATAGAAACTCTCAACTTTATCTCTCGCCCATTGCGTTTTCCGCAAAAATTTAAGGGATGACTTGATTGTCGGATCATTCTTAAAACAATTGACATTGACTTTTTGAGCAAGGCCATCCCATCCGTAGTGATCCACCAATTTCGTCACAACGACCTCCAGTGTAACTCCATGTAATGGATTATTCGGTTGTTCTTTATTCATGTTATAAGTCCAGCACAACTGTTCTCTTTATTTACGGTCGAAGGCCACCTAATAAGCTGGCCGATTTTCACATGACCCACCACTTTTGCACACGGAATGTACTTTCCACCAGTCTCGCCGTTTTACGTAATGATTGAAACACCTTCAACTTCCATCACTGTTGATGCACTGGCTCGTTCAATAATCTTTACTAAAGTCGATTGCACCGTCTCGTCTTCTCTAGTGTCCTTTTCACTGACAAGCTTTTGCTCCTGAGGCTCAGCACCCTCCTCTGACGTAAAAAAAATAACAACCTCAGATGCTAGGCCGGCTGTTTTACCGAAGTACTCTAATGAGATTTTTGGATAACCACAGAAACCTTTTTTGACCTGCTTTGCGATCCGTTTTTTTGCTTTATCCACATTCATAATCGGGCCCGTTGTGGTGGCGAAACGTTAAACATAGAGTATTCCAGCTGTATCGCACAAGAACAGCTTCTCTTAGGAGAAATCTCATTCTGCGGCCGGCTCGGCTCGTTGATTTCCAATATATATCAATTGCTTATGGATTTATAGTCGGAACTTAACTAGCGTAATTAATCCCTGAGGTTGCCGAGAATTTGCAAAACCTTCAGTACCACTGACGCCACTCAGCCGACAATCGACAATCGACACAGTACAGCCACCGCAGAGCCGATAGGGTTTAATATTGACTAAGGGTTAGTTGGTCGATAGCTTGATGACTAAAGCACCTTGCAGCTTAAAGGACCAACAGCTCGAGCTACCTTATGTCATTGTTGCAGCTATGATTCACGTCAGATTAACAGTGGACGCGTTAAGAGGACCCGTGAAAGAGTGGTTTAGGCACAGACATCATTGACCAGCCAACACACCTAGTTAGTGATGCCCGCTACTGAAGAAAAGGATGCGCTCTACTATAGGATCCGTTATCGAATATAACCTGGTATTCGGTCCCAGACCGGGGATCACTTACATAATAATCGGTCGTAATAATTTGTGCGCCGCTTAATTTGGCGGCAGTAAAACTCGAGGTGTCATTGTTCCTAGCTTGAATGGTGTCTGCATCGGCTCTGGTTCGCACAATATAACCATCGTTAACCAGCTGCCGGATTTTAGCCTCATCTTTTTTTGCTTGATTAATAACAAAAATTGCTGCCTCAGCCGTATCCTCCTTGGCATTGACAAACATCGCTCGATTTCTCAGGGCAGGATGTCCATCAATATAACGTTGCATCTTTTGATCGCTATGATCCAGCACAACAATAAAACGGCCCCGGCTTTCCCCTAGTGAAGGCCAGCCGGAACACTGAATAGCTCGCTGCAGAGAGGTATAGTTGCCTCTGACTGCATCTGGTGTTATTAACTTTTTACCAAGTATTTCTCGTATCTCGTGATCAATGCTATCCAAAGCTTTTTTATCAAAAACCAGCGGTTCGGTAAATCCGGGGATGGGTATTGTTTCATCCTTAGCATTAATAGTAATAAAAATAGGCATGTGTTCGGGGTTGTGATCTGACCATTTTTTTAACGCCTTCAACCCATCCTTAAAGATCAGATGATGGCTACGAAAATCAATATCCTGGACATGAAACATTTTCAACCCAGGCTTAGACAGCTCGTCATCTTGGTCAAACGCTAAAGGCGACAGGCCCCGCTGAGATACCATTCGCAGCCCTAAAGGCTCGCTGTATCTGCTCCCTTCAGGATCATAAAAAACATCCATTTCAAGATTTCGTAAACCTAAATCCAGCTGTTCTAGTAGAGGAATATGGCCATAGTCAAGCGACATTGCCAGTGCTGGGTTTTGTCTTTCGAGCAACGCCAGCAAGGCGTCTTCAATAGGTTTCTTATAGCTATTATGACTGCCGATGACCTGAATTTGGTTCAGCTTAAGCTCTTTTGAGATTGGCGGAGAGGTTGTGCAAGCGGAATGAGTCAGCGAGCTCCACATCAACAAGACGACCGCTGAACACCATTGATAGCGCACCCCAAACTCCTTTATTCACTTTAATTTTAGGGTCGACTGACTGCACCCTGTCTTGCTCTTCAGCATATCGACGGAGCAACAAGTCACTGACCGACTTTAAATTCCGCTGATAGCGCTTCGAATTCTTTCAATTGCCCAACTGCTGCTCGATACAGACCAAAATGTTTTATTCGATAGACTCCAGATGCCGTTCCGTTAGGAATTCTCCAGACGATACGAGCGATCATCCCCTTGTCTTCCTCACGCCAACGGATAATAGTCGACCAGTCCATGTCCCCGTGAAGTGATTGCCAATTGCCATTCGCCATCCTTTGTATTTCCAAATAATTATTCCCGCTTCTGTATTCAGCGGAAGGGTTACCCGACCGAAAATCTGCGACAACTTCCTCGCCTACTTGGAAAGCATATTTTTTCATCGGCAGTGCGTCGCCGAATGAATGGCCCTCCAAAATAACGTCCGGCAAGTCACTCACCAGAGTCACAGGCACAGATTTCCCTCGCCAATCATCATACTCAGGCCCCGCTGGCGCCGCTAAACCAGAATCAAGTGACTGAGCGACTGCAGAGATAAATTGTTGATACGCTGGTAACGTCCATTTACCGTGCAGGGTATGCCCACCTTCATACTGCTGTGTCTCGAATTCTTCAGGCGTTGTAACATAACCACCATAACCGTTAGCGTAACCAGCGATTATGGTATGTTTTACCCAAGACCCTAGACTTTGTCGTAGCGTTGCTCTGATACGTCTTGCAGCCATGGTAGTAATTTCTGCCGGCATGGCAACAATGGCTATAGAGCCGAGTCGCGCCACCGTGACTGATCTAATTTGCGACTGCAGTGGTACATCACCGGTGCCGGTCTCAAACAGTATTGCTTTTGGCGTCTGGCAGTCTTTCACCGTCTGAGTCCATTTTTCTGCCCCGGTGACCCAGCGGATGACAACATCCAGCCACCAACGCTGTTCGGTCATCCCCTCTTCAAACAGAAAGTTTCCACCACCGTCTTCGGTTGATCCTGCGGCAAACGTGTAGCCATAGGCCGACGGACACGTCACCTGTTCACCCGCCCCTGTAAATTGATTAGCAACAATGATTTTGGACATATCAACATAGGCGCGACGAACATCCACCGGCCCAGAAATCATTTCAGTGGCTTCGTTATATAAGCGCTGTCCCACATCTAACTGACGGCCTCCAATAATCTCGGTGCTGTCAATGTCATTTTCACCGGGCCCGGTGTTGTCCAGATTCAGATTTGGCGTCACATCACCGGGAGTAGATTGGGCGAACGCGGCAACAAAACCCTCATTATTGTCATAGTCTGTCTGTTCAGCTATCTCCCAAGTCGAGGCCGCATAGCCTTTATGATCACCCGATATAAGACGATTATCGAAGGTCATTGAAGTAGGATGAACAGCAAACCAATTCACCAGACCGATCGGGCCATCTTGGCCAATCAGCTTTAGCAGCGTCATCTCGGTGTCCATCGGACTGTCATAGCGCGCCCGCTCATCGGCGGGGTTTGCATTGTAGGCCACCATAGACCGATTAGCACCGGCACCCTCTACGTCTCCTTTGTTAATCAGTATTTGACCCGGCTGTATATTCTCGTGTGCCATGCTAATAGAACGCACAATACCGCTAACGATTCGTTCGAAATGCAGCGGATAGAATGACCCCGCAAGCCCAAGCTCTGTTCTAGTATGCCAATAGCCCGCCGGCCCAGCATGGGTATGAGTTGCACTGAGAATCACATTATCGAGCGAATAAACATCATCGAACCGAGCCTGTAACCGATCGATAACTTCCAGCACAACGTTATGCTCAATACTACCAATATCAACACTCGTAAAAACCAGCCTTTGGTGACTGCCGGGATCAACAAAAATAAAGGCTCGGGATTTTAAACGAAGGTGAATGCCTTGGGTATTTTGCCCCTCTTTGCCAAATCCCCACATAGGGTTGCCGTAGGCCGGACCGGTAACATCTGCCATTCCTACGCCAATCAGATAATCCACATTATCTTCGGCACTAACTGGTATAGCGGATAGTAAAACACTGACCACTGTTGTCAGCGCTGCTAAAAATCTAGTCGTTTTTACTCTCACCGGGCTTGGTATCCTTGTATGAATCTTCACTATCAGTATACTCATTTAGCGTCGCCATTGCGGTTGCAAAGTACCCTGAATGGGGCATTTATCATTGCAGCCAAAAACAGAGTGAGGCTACGCACAACAATGGCACCGCTTGTTTCAAAGATCAACTTGGGCATATCCATGAAGACCAAAGCCTCGCAAAAAGCAGACCTCTGCAGCAAAATTCAACATGTTATTAAATCAGGATTAAGGAAAAAAGCATGAGATTGATCCAAATAATGGTGATGCTATTCTCAGGACTGGTACTCGGCGGATGTTTTGCTGGTGGAACAATGCCTATCGCTGACCAGGCCCTTAATGCTCCAGAACAACTTGGCGACGGCGGTGTCTCAGACTTCTACAGCTATAAGCCTAGCCTGTCAGCCATCCCGGGGGTCCTCTTACGGCAAGAGCCGTTAGCAACCCATCAATCTATACCCGGTGCTGCTGAAAATATTAGGCTACTTTATTCGTCGACCGATGGCCTAGATGGCAAAACCGCCATTGCTGTCTCAGGTGGATTATTTCTCCCAGTAGGTACGCCGCCAAAGGCAGGCTGGCCGCTATTGCTATGGTCACACGGGACCGTTGGTATCGCCGATGTCTGTGCACCTAGCTGGACGGGTTATGTGCCTTTTCATCAAGAGCACTTACAACAATGGCTTCAAAATGGTTACGCCATTGTTGCATCGGACTATCAGGGGCTCGGGACAGAAGGCACACATCCTTATCTTGCTACTCGCCCTGCTGCGTACAGTAATCTTGACGTGATCCGAGCCGCACAATCAGCAGGCTTTCCATTGTCCAGAGACGTTGTCATCCTTGGCCAGTCTCAAGGTGCGGGGGCCGCGCTCGCAACCGCAGGTCATGCCTCGAGTTATGCACCTGACATCAGTATTCGTGGGGTTGTCACGACGGGAATCCCCTTTTTTACCCCTGCAGCGTTAGTAGCGGTTCAGCAAGCTCGCCCGAGGGACAAGGTAGACCCAATGCTCGGCTACAACTTTCTGGTCCTTACATTGCTTGAGCAACTAGACCCGGGCTTCGATGTCTCGGACTATGTTTATGAGCCCGCGTTGCCGATCGTACGTGCCGTGCAAACGGTGTGTAACCGTGATATGAGGAAAAAAATCCAAAGAGTTGGGCTCACCTATAACGGCACGTTCAAACGACCACCGCCACTGGAGCAAGGTTATGAGAAAATGCAATATCCAACGTTGAGGCTTGCCGTGCCGCTCTTCGTCGGAACAGGGTCTATTGACCGCGACACGCCCCCGCGCATGCAGGCTCGCTTAGTGCAAGCTGCCTGCAAAGCCGGCTCAAGCGTGTCGGCTCATTTATACAACGATTACGATCATCTGACCGCGCTCAATCGCTCGCTCGCCGACTCAATACCCTTCGTTGCAGCGGCATTTGGTGGCGCGGGGACTGGCGGCAACTGCGATAATTTGCCGTATTAATAAAATAATGAATGCCTGATCGAAAAACCAAATGAACGGCTGAAAATGCCTGAAACAGGTTCACTTTGGGAATAACCACATAATTTTGATCATATTGCTAGATCAAAACCGACGGGAATCGCACCGTCAATTGTGATCGCTGTAAGTAGGCAGTCGAGTGTAAATAATAATCACTTGATTGCCCGTATCTAGGCCTTTTAGTCGATTAAATCCATGGTAGCTTGAAGAAAACTGGAAAATATGGATTAAACTCACTCTCTATTTTGAATAAACTTCAAAACTGTGCAATACTTCTCTTCGTTGCGATTAGAGACTAGGTGCAGTTAAATCTGGCAATTCGTGCAAACGTGCCGTTGCGGCATTATTTTAACCCAACAGGATCTATATCATGAAAGCGAGCAAACATAAAATAGCCGCGGGTCTAATGATGTCAATGGCCGCCGCCGTTGCCAGCGCCCAGCAGGACAATGCCCCCCAAAGCGCCACCACGCTGGAAGAAGTTGTAATCACAGCAACCCGGCGTGGTAATACGGATATGATGAGCACACCCGTCGCGGTAACCGCGATTACCGCTTATGACATCGAACGCTATTCTCCTAATGACCTCAATGACATTGCCGCGATGGTACCCAACTTGTCTGCCGGTACCATTAGCGGTTTTAATTCTGCCTCTTTTGCAATGCGCGGTGTGGCCGAGCAAACAATTATTGTATACAAAGAATCACCAGTCGGTGTGGTGATAGATGACTTTGTAGTACCTCATGTGCAAACGCAAAATCTTGAAATGTTCGATATTGAACAGGTGGAAGTATTACGCGGTCCTCAGGGTACTCTGTTTGGAAAAAATACGACCGGCGGTGTCATCAATGTTAGAACTAAGCGCCCCGATCTAGATCAAGCCTCGATCGATCTTCGCCTCAAAGCTGGCGACTACGGCAAAAAAGAAATGCAGGTTGCTTTTA
>Ga0206127_1000111_pt1 | contig 100122 bp, 95 predicted proteins | sample Helgoland_Spring_6_FD_148646 | JGI IMG/M metagenome (GOLD analysis project Ga0206127, IMG submission 148646) | Pelagic subsurface seawater microbial communities from Kabeltonne, Helgoland, North Sea - Helgoland_Spring_Bloom_20160419_1 | ecosystem: Environmental > Aquatic > Marine > Epipelagic ...
TCTTCAAAATACAAATGCATTACCTCATTTTCAAGCCTATGTTTTACCAAATCAAAATGTTCAACTAACATTTCTGGTAATATCAATTTTAGTAAATCTATATAACTATCCAATCTCTGTTTTTTTTACAAAAATCAGAAACTTATTTTAATTCACACACAACAATTAGTCTTGATCCAAAACTCTTTTTCCTTGAATTTCGTATGGCGTTAACTTAAATGATATATTTTTTTTAAATAAAAAAAATACGCCAACATCTCTACATTATTGGCGCATTCATTAATTCAGTAAATTCAAATCAAACACATTGTCTGAGTTACAAATTAATGATTATAGTTTGTTATTGTAAATAGATTATTTGAATTAGGTTACAAATTAAAGGTATAAATTTAAATATTTAATTAAAGTGTAAGTTCGAAAAGGATTGATTTTTAAATTATGTAAAATTAGAGTATTCACAAAAAATCATCATAAAATTTGTTCGGTAACAAAACCCTTTTTACCTTTGTTAAACAATGAAATTTAATTTAAATAAAATATGGTGGTGGATCTCTCTTAAACAATAAGTGAGAACTAAACCTGTATGTAATAAATATAAAAAAGGCTTATCTCACGATGAGCCTTTTTCAATTCTAAGACATGACTCGTATAAAATTCAAAACATTATCAAAAACTAAAATTGCAGATACAATTACACCTGTTGGTTTGTATTTGAGGTTTAGAGATAAATACCCAAATACACTTTTATTAGAAAGTTCAGATTATCATAGCAAAGAAGAAAGCTTTTCGTTTATAGCTATAGAGCCTTTAATTACTATTAAAGCAGAAAATCATCATTTAAGTTTTTCTTTTAAAGGATTACAGTTAAATAACCAAAATATTGGAAGAAATTTTAATGCCATTTTTGAGAACTACACCAAAAGAATTGAGCTAGATTGTCCAAACGAATTAAAATCTTTTAATGGTTTGTATGGCTACACAACTTATGATTCTGTTCAGTATTTTGAAAATATTACTTTAAATGTTGATAAAGCTCCTTCTACAATCCCTTTAATGCAGTACAGTTTTTATAGATTTATTATTGCTATTAATCATTTTAACGACGAAATGACTCTAATAGAAAATATTGAAAAAGGTACTGAATCTCGAATTAATGAAATTCAAACAATTATTGATGCACAAGCATTTAATACTCAAAGATTTGAAATTGTTGGAGATGAAACTTCCAATGTAAAAGGAGACGAATTTATTGAATATGTTAAAAAAGCAAAATCACATTGTAAACGAGGAGATGTCTTTCAATTGGTTTTGTCTCGACAATTTCAGCAGAAATTTAAAGGAGATGAATTTAATGTATACAGAGCACTACGTTCTATAAATCCGTCACCTTATTTGTTTTATTTTGATTATGGTTCATTTAAATTAATGGGTTCTTCGCCAGAAGCACAGATCAAAATATCAGCAGGCAAAGCAACAATTAATCCTATTGCTGGTACTTTCAGGAGAACTGGAGATATGGCTAAGGATATACAGCTAGGCAAAAAATTATCCGCAGATAAAAAAGAAACAGCAGAACACGTAATGTTGGTAGATTTAGCTCGAAATGATTTGAGTAAACATGCAAATAATGTAGAAGTGGAGGTGTTTAAAGAAGTGCAGTATTTTAGTCATGTTATTCATCTAGTGTCAACTGTTTCTGGCCAATTAAAAGGAAACCCAATAGAAATTGTTGGTGATACTTTTCCTGCAGGAACTTTAAGTGGTGCTCCAAAATATAAAGCAATGCAACTGATTGATAAATATGAAAATCAATCTCGAGGATTTTATGGCGGGGCAGTTGGTATAATTGGATTGGATGGTTCTGTAAATTTGGCCATTGCAATTAGAAGTTTTGTAAGTAAAAATAAGACATTATACTATCAAGCAGGAGCAGGAATTGTAATTCATTCTGAGGAAGAAAAAGAATTGCAAGAAGTAAATAATAAGTTAGCAGCGTTAAAGAAAGCGTTGATTTTAGCAGAAAATATTTAGTATGAAGATTTTAATCATAGATAATTACGATTCGTTTACCTATAATTTAGTTCATATGGTAGAGAAAATTACAGGAAATTTTCCAACTGTATTTAGAAACGATGAAATCAGTATTGCAGAAGTTGAAAATTATGACATCATTATGCTATCTCCAGGGCCAGGAATTCCAGATGAAGCAGGGATTTTAAAAGAAGTTATAAAAACATATGCCAGTAAAAAGCCAATTTTTGGTGTTTGTTTAGGTTTACAAGCAATCACAGAAGTTTTTGGAGGAAAAATTATCAACTTAGATGATGTTTTTCATGGGGTTGCCACCGAAATGAAAGTTACAGATAAAAATGCTATTATTTTCAAGGACATTCCAGAAAAATTTATGGCTGCACGCTATCACTCCTGGTCTGCAACTGATAAAGATTTTCCAAAAGAAATTCAGGTTACAGCTCGCGATGAAGAAGGAGGTATTCAAGCAATAGAACACAAGGTATTTCCAATATCAGCAGTTCAGTTTCATCCAGAATCAATTTTAACAGATGTTGGAGAACAGATAGTTACTAATTTCATCAATGCAAATTCGTAATGAAGTCAATTTTAAATAGATTATATAATCACGAAAGATTATCAAAATTAGAAGCAAAACAAATTTTAATAGATATTGCTGCTAAAAAATACAATGATGCTCATTTATCGTCTTTTATGACAGTGTTTATGATGCGTCCAATTACAGCTGATGAACTTTCTGGTTTTAGAAATGCATTAAAAGAATTATGTATACAAGTAGACTTTTCTGATTATAATACTATTGATATTGTTGGAACTGGTGGAGATGGAAAAGACACCTTCAATATTTCAACTTTAACGTCATTTATTGTTGCAGGTACAGGTCAAAAAGTTGCAAAACACGGAAATTATTCTGTATCCTCTCAATCTGGTTCTTCCGATATGTTAGAGAGTTTTGGTTATGAGTTTACAAATGATGAAAACAGTCTAAAAAGACAAATAGAAAAAGCAAATATTTGTTTTTTACATGCTCCTAAATTCCATCCAGCAATGAAAGCTGTGGGGCCAACAAGAAAGGCTTTAAAATTGAAAACATTCTTTAATATGTTAGGACCTTTGGTAAATCCAAGTTCGCCTAAAAATCATATGTTAGGAACGTTTAATTTAGAGGTTGCACGTTTGTATAATTATATTTTACAGGAGGAAGAAAATATCAATTATGGAATTATTCATGCTTTAGATGGGTATGACGAAATCTCTTTAACAAGTAGTTTTAAAATATTTACAAAACAAGGAGAGCAATTGATTGCTCCAGAAGATTTAGGTCAAAGAAGAGTACAGCAATCTGATATTTTTGGAGGTGAAGGTGTAAAAAGTGCGGCAAAAATTTTTAAAACTATTTTAGAAGGAAACGGAACAATAGCGCAAAATAATGTGGTTTTAACCAATGCGGCTTTTGCTTTAAAAATAGTGGATGAAACAAAAAGTTTCGAAACAGCTTTTGCAGAGTCTAAAGATTCACTTTTTGGATTGAAAGCAAAACGCGCCTTAGAGACATTAGTAAGTATTTAGCATGATAAAAAAGAAAAATAATATAATTCTTATTATTCCAGCTTTTCTTTTAATAGGAACAGCAATTGGTATTCAGACCAAAAGTCTTTTTAAGCAAATGATAGTTGGTTTTATTGTTGGAGTTATTGTTTATTTTTTCTTGAGAGTTAGAAATAAGAAATTAAATAGATAATGTCAAATTGAGCGCAATGGTATGATCTAAAAAATCTCTGGTTAATGATTTTGAGATTTCTACATAAAGTTAAAATGACAAATTAGAATAAAAATGACAATTTTAGATAAAATAATAGCATTCAAAAAAAAGGAAATTGCAAAAATAAAAGCAGAAGTTCCTGTAAAAAAGTTGGTGGAAAGTCCAAATTTTAAAAGAACTCCATTTTCCTTAAAGAAATCATTGTTAGAGGTAGGTTCTACTGGAATAATTGCAGAGTTTAAACGTCAATCTCCATCAAAAGGAATTATTAATGATAAAGCCACTATTGCAGAAGTTACAAATGGATATTTAGATGCAAATGTAGCTGCACAATCCATTTTAACAGATACTTCATTTTTTGGAGGAACTATGGCAGATTTAATGGAGGCAAGAGTTATTAATCAGCAAAAACCAATATTAAGAAAAGATTTTATAGTTGATGGATTTCAAATTGTAGAATCAAAAGCAATTGGAGCAGATGTAATCTTATTAATTGCATCTTGTTTAACTTCTAAAGAATTAAAGAATTTTGGAAATTTAGCAACTGATTTAGGCTTAAGTGTTTTATATGAAGTGCATACGCAAGAAGATTTAGATAGAATTAATGATTTAAACAATAAAATTATAGGGATTAATAATAGAAATTTAAAAACTTTTGAGGTTGATTTAGAGCATTCTATAAAATTATCCGATCAAATTCCGGATACCTCAATCAAGATTTCTGAAAGTGGTATTTCTGATCCAAAAATAATTACAGGTTTAAAAGAGTTTGGTTTTCAAGGCTTTTTAATTGGTGAGAATTTTATGAAAGAAGAAAATCCAGGAGAAGCATGTCAAGATTTTATAAATCAAATTAGATAAAAATGAAACTGAAAGTTTGTGGAATGAAATATGTTGAAAATATTCAGCAAGTTGCAGCCTTGCAGCCCGATTATTTAGGGTTTATTTTCTACGATAAATCTAAAAGAAATTTTGAAGGTATTATTCCGGAATTATCCAAAGAAGTAAAAAAAGTTGGAGTTTTTGTAAATGAAATTCCTGAGATTGTGGTTTCTTATGTAGAAGAATATCAACTAGATGCTATTCAATTACATGGGGATGAATCAGTAGATTATATAAAACTGATTCGAAAATATTTGGCAGAAAGCAGAGCGTCATTTATAGCACAAAATAAAGGTAGAAAAAAAGTTAAAAAACCAAAATCCTACGAGAAATTAGAGATCATTAAAGTTTTTGGAATTAAGGATGAGTTTAACTTTAATGCATTAAAACCCTACTTAGATGTAGTAGATTATTTTTTGTTTGATACAAAAGGAAAAGAAAGAGGAGGTAATGGAATAAAGTTTGATTGGTCAGTTTTAGAAAAATATCTTTTTGATAAACCTTTCTTTTTAAGTGGCGGTATTGGTTTAGATGATTTAGAACAAATCCAAATAATGAGAAATAAAAATCTACCCATTTATGCTATAGATGTTAATAGTAGATTTGAAAGCAAACCAGGATTAAAAAATATTAATGAAGTAAAAATCTTCAAGAATAAGTTATAATATGAAATCAAAATTTCAACCAGATAAGAATGGATATTTTGGACAGTTTGGGGGCGCATTTATTCCTGAATTATTGCATCCTAATGTAAAGGAATTAGAAGATAATTATATTCAAATTATCGAGTCTGAAGAATTTCAAACAGAATATAAATCGTTATTAAAAGATTACGTAGGTCGTCCAACACCTCTTTATCTTGCAAAAAGACTTTCAGAAAAATACGGAGCAATAATTTATTTAAAACGTGAAGATTTAAATCATACAGGAGCCCATAAAGTAAATAATACTGTTGGTCAGATTTTAATTGCTAAAAAATTAGGTAAAACTAAAATTATTGCAGAAACTGGGGCAGGTCAACATGGCGTGGCAACAGCTACTGTTTGTGCTTTAATGGGTTTAGATTGTACTGTTTTTATGGGCGAAAAAGATATTGTTCGTCAAGCACCAAATGTTGCTAGAATGAAAATGTTGGGCGCAAAAGTGGTTGCTGCAACATCTGGATCTAAAACATTAAAAGATGCTACAAATGAAGCAATTCGTTATTGGATTCAGAATCCAGATACTTTCTATTTAATTGGTTCTGTAGTTGGTCCACATCCACATCCAGATATGGTTGCACGTTTACAAGCCATCATATCAGAAGAAATGAAGTGGCAATTAAAGGAAAAAACAGGTAAGGAAAATCCAGATACCATTATAGCTTGTGTTGGAGGTGGAAGTAACGCTGCAGGGGCGTTTTACCATTATATGGATGATGAAGATGTAGAGTTAATTGCTGTTGAAGCTGCAGGGTTAGGAGTAAATTCTGGAGAAAGTGCAGCTACTTCTCAATTAGGTGAAGTAGGCATTATACATGGTGCAAAAACCATTTTAATGCAAGATGATTATGGGCAAATTGTTGAGCCATATTCTATTTCTGCCGGACTAGATTATCCAGGAGTTGGACCGTTACATGCTTATTTATACGAAAGCAAAAGAGCTAAATTCCTAAACGCGACTGACAAAGAAGCCTTAGAAGCAGCCTATGAACTCACAAAAATAGAAGGTATTATTCCAGCTTTAGAAACAGCACACGCTTTAGCTGTTTTACCTAAAATGGAATTAAAGAAAAATCAAGTTGTAGTAATTAATTTGTCTGGTAGAGGAGATAAGGATTTAGAAACTTATATCAAACATTTAGAAGAGTAAGCCATGAATTCAATTCAAAAACTATTTCAGCAAAAAGATAAAAATTTACTTTCGATTTATTTTACCTGTGGCTATCCAAAATTACATGATACTGTGAAAGTAATTTCGGAGTTAGAAAAAAGTGGTGTCGATTTTATAGAAGTTGGTTTGCCGTATTCAGATCCTTTAGCAGATGGTCCTACAATTCAAGAAAGTAGTCAAATAGCTTTACAAAATGGCATCAATTTAGATATTGTTTTTGACCAATTAATGAGAATAAAAGGTAATAATAAAACACCTTTGGTTTTAATGGGATACTTAAATCAGATGCTAAAATATGGCGAAGATAAATTTTGTAAAAAAGTAGTAGATTGCGGAATCAATACTGTAATTATCCCAGATCTACCAATGGTTGAGTTTGAAAATCATTATCAAAAATTATTTGATAAATACGGAATCACAAACGTATTTTTAATAACACCTCACACTTCAGAAGAAAGAATTAGAAAAATAGATTCATATACAAAAGCATTCATCTATGTTGTTGCGTCTGCATCAATTACTGGTGCAAAAGGAGCTATTTCTGGGCAGCAAATTGCTTATTTTGAAAGAATAAAAGAAATGAATTTACAAAGTAAGCTTATTGTTGGTTTTGGTATTTCTGATAAAAAAACGTTCAATACTGCTTGTAATTATTCCAACGGAGCCATTATAGGTTCTGCATTTATTAAATATTTAGGAATTAACGGAATTGATAAAATTAAAAACTTTATCAAACCTGTTATTGGTTAATGAAATATCAAAATATTCTTAAAAATATATTGGTTATCAAAAAGGTATTTTAATTTAACTTAATTTAGCTTAATTAAAATACAAAAAAATGTCTAGAAAAATTATCTTTATTTATTTGCTATTATGTAATATTTCATTTGTTTTAGCACAAACTTCATTAATAAGAACTCCTAACTTAAGCCCTGATTCAAATGAGCTAGCATTCTCCTATCAAGGGGATATTTGGCTATACAACTTAAGCTCTAAAATTTCTAAAAGACTTACAGTTCATGAAGCTTATGAAAGTAATCCTATTTGGAATAATAAAGGAACAAAATTAGCTTTTGCATCCAATAGAAAGGGATCAAACAATGTATTTACAGTGGATAAATTAGGTGGAATGCCAATGCAAGTTACCTATTATCCGACAGGAGATACACCTTATGATTGGACCAATGAAAACAACATCTTATTCACAACAAATAGAATAATGAAAGGGCCTCAATGGGATGCTCAAACGTATCATGTAAATGCAAATGGAGGTACTCCAGAAAGAACAATTACAGCTCTAGGTTCTATGGCAACTGCTTCACCAAATGGAAACTTCATTGCATACGCAAAGGGCGCTTGTAGAATTTCTAGAGAAGATTATACAGGTTCTGCGCAAAGAGATATATGGATTTTTAACAAGAAATCAAATCAGTACATTCAAATTACAGATACTCAAAAAAATGACCATTCTCCAATTTGGGACGCAGAAGGAAATTTGTATTATATAGGAGCAGAAAGCGGAAGATATAATATCTACAAACAATCCATTTCTGAAACTGGAGCTAAAAATGGTCAGCCAAAAAAATTAACGAACCAAACAAAAAATGGTGTGGTTTCATTTTCTGTAAGTAATGATGGCACAATTGTATATTCAACATTGTTTGATTTGTATTTGTTGAAAAATGGAAGTGCTAAAAAGTTGAAAATAAATATAGCTGCTGATTACCGTTTTGAATTGGAAAAAACAGCTATAACTACAAGTGGAATTTCAACTTTTGATGTTTCGCCGAATGGTAAATTAGCTGCCATGGAAATTGAAGGAGAAATTTTTGTAAAAGAAAATACTAAAGACAAAAAGAAGACAAATAATGTAAGTAATCACCCGTTTAGAGATCGAAATCCACAGTGGATAAGTGATAAAGAAGTTTTATTTATTTCGGATAGAGATGGGCATAATGAGATTTACGTATCAACATCAAAAGACACTTTAGTAGGTTTAGAACGAAGTTTAAAAATTCAAACTAAAAAGTTAACAAAAAGTAAAGAGGATGTTTACAACCTTTTAGTTTCGCCAAATCATAAAAAAATATCCTATCAAGTTGGTCGTGGGAATTTGATGGTTGCAGATTATAAAGAAGGGAAAATCACCAATATTGTTCCTTTCTCGACTGGTTGGGCAGCTCCTTCAGGAATAAGCTGGAGCCCAGACAGTAAATATTTAGCCTATTCGCAACAAGATTTAGATTTTGATAGTGAAATTTTTATCCAGTCTGTGGCTAACCCAAAAGAGAAGTTTAATGTTTCTATGCATCCTAGAAGCGATCGCTCTCCATCTTGGAGTTCAGATGGTAAAATGCTCTCATTTTCATCTAACAGAAGTGGTAATAGAGGTGGTATTGATTATGATATTTGGATGGTTTGGTTAAAGAAAGAAGATTGGGAAAGGACAAGAACCGATCGTGAAAATGGAGATTATTATCAACCTAAACCAGCAAAAAAGTCAAAAACCAAAGAGAAGGTTGTGGTTAGTATTGATAAAGATGAAATTTATAATCGTTTAGAAAGAATAACAATATTGCCAGATGACGAATTTGGTGGAATGTTTAGCCCTGACAATAAAAGTATATATTATTCAGCTACAAACCCAGCTACCAATAGCAGGAGCTTTTACAAAGTGAAGTTGGGAGGCGGGAACCCTAAAGAAATTAAAGGAACTAGTAGAATTGGAGGGTTTTCTGAAGTAAATGCAAAGTTTTATTTTACTTCAAGAGGAAGGTTAAGTGAGTTAAATCCAAAAACAGATAAAGTAACTTCTATGTCTCACTCTGCAAAATATACAGAAGATTTTAAAGCGGTTAATGCGCAAATGTATGCAGAAGGTACACGAGTTTTAACAATGGGTTTTTATGACCCTAATTTTCACGGTTATGATTGGAAAGGATTGGTTAATAAATACAAGCCATTAGCCTTAAAGGCTAGTACAGCTCAAGATTATTCATTTGTATTAAATCAATTATTTGGTCAATTAAATGCGAGCCATATGGGATACAGAGCAGGTACTCCAGAAAGAACAAATAGTGATAATATCGGACTTTTAGGAATAGAAGTTAAGAATACTTCAAAAGGAGCAGAGGTGTTATATGTTTTGGATAATTCAGTAGCAGATAAATCTAAAGTAAGTATTCAAGAAGGAGACGTTATAACAAAAGTGAATAATCAGAAATTGAATAAAAATACAAACTTCTATAGTTTATTGAAAAATACTAGAGGAGATGAAATCTTATTAACTTTAAGCAATGGTAGTGAAGTAGTAGCAAGGACATCAGGAAGTTTAAGAACTTTACAATATGAAGCTTGGGTGAGTTCTAGAAAAAAGTTAGTAGATAAATTCTCAAATGGAAAATTAGGATACATACACATTCAAGGAATGAATGCACCAAGTTTTGAGCGTTTTGAACGTGAATTAAAAGCCAGTGGTTATGGCAAAGAAGGTATTGTGATAGATGTTAGATATAATGGTGGTGGCTGGACTACAGATCGTTTAATGGCGGTACTAAATGTGTATCAACATGCATATACAGTTCCACGAGGAGCTGCTAAAAATTTAGAGAAGGAAAATAAAAAATTCACAAAACATTATCCATTCAATGAACGTGCAATTTTATCTGTAAACACAAAACCAAGTGTAGCTTTATGTAATGAGAATAGTTATTCTAATGCAGAAATATTCTCACATGCATATAAAAATTTAGGTTTGGGTAAATTAGTAGGTCAACCCACTTTTGGTGCAGTAATTTCTACAGGAGGTTACAGTTTAAAAAGAGGTTATGTTAGAATGCCGTTTAGAGCTTGGTATGTTGCAAAATCTGGCAAAAACATGGAAAATGAGGCGCCAGCTGTTCCTGATTATTTGGTGAAGAATACTCCAGGTTCAGGATTTAGAGGAGAAGATGATCAACTTAAAAAAGCAGTAGAGGTTTTATTGGAAGATTTGAAATAAATCTAATAATAAAAAATAAAAAAGCCAAAGTTTAAACCTTGGCTTTTTTATTTTTGAAAAATTTCTCGTCCTAAAATAGTGTTACACCAAAACATTATATAATGGATAAAATTTACAAAATCGTACCCAAAAAGATTACAGTTTAAGTTTAAAACTTCAGATTGTACAAGAGATTGAACAAGGATTATCAACCACAACAGGAGCTTTAGAAAAGTATGGAGTTCAAGCAGCTTCTATAGTTCGAACTTGGTTAAAAAAATATGGTAACTTTGACTATCAATATACCATTCATACAATGAAGTCCAAAACTCCAGAGCAACGCATTTTAGAATTAGAGCAACAAATTCGCTTATTAGAAAAGCAAAAGAATAGAGCAGAATATTTAGCAGACAGAGCAGATAAAAAAGTATTTTTGTTTGATATGATGATTGATTATGCAGAAAAAGAGTTTAATATTCCAATCAGAAAAAAGCAAGAACTCAAGTAATCAAATACTTTTCAAAAGAACACGAACAAAGCATTACAGCTGCCTGTGGTTTACCTGGGGTAAATAGACATGTCTATTATCGATCCATAAAATCAATACAAACAATTATTAAGTTTTAAGGTGATTGAATTGGTGAAATAACAACGTCTTTTAATACCTAAAATTGGCACAAGAAAATTATATTATTTATTAGAAAATGAATTGAGACTTCTTAAAGTTTGGAGAGATAAATTGTTTCAAATTCTAAAGGCATATCAATTATTAATTAAACCTAAAAGAAAATATCATATTACAACCAACTCGAATCACAGGTTTAGAAAACATAAAAATCAAATTAAAGAATTGGAATTCACAAGACCAGAACAAATCTGGGTTAGTGATATTACTTATATAGGAAACAGGAAAAACCCAAGTTATTTAGCCTTAATCACAGATGATTATTCCAAAAATATTGTTGGTTATAATGTAAGTGATACTTTAAACGTAAGAGGTTCTTTATCTGCTTTAGAGATGGCATTAAAAAATAGAAAATACAGAAATGAACCTATGATTCATCATTCAGATAGAGGGTTACAATACTGTTCAAAATGAATATCAAAAAATATTAGTTAAAAATGATATTTTATCCAGTATGACTGAACAATATGATCCTTATGAAAATGCCATAGCTGAAAGAATAAACGGAATCTTAAAACAAGAATTTGATATTGATAAACATAATACAACATTAGAAATCAAAAGAAAATTGGTGCATAATTCTATTGAAATATATAATAATTATAGACCTCATTTGTCTAATTATATGCTAACTCCTAATCAAATGCATCAACAAAAATCAATGAAAAGAAAATCATACAAAAAGAAAAAAGGCAGTGATGAAAAATCACTACCTTTAATATATTAATTCTGTAACGCTATTTCAGGAGGTCACACAAAGATTTCTTAGAATCCTAATTTAGCTTTTACAGCAGACATCAAATCTTCACCTTTTTTTACTAATACTCCTTTACCTATAGAAGCGTCTAAAACGTATAATATCCCTTTTGTATCAGCAACTTCTTCTACAGCTTTTTGAGCTTTTTCTACAATAGGTTGCAAACCTTCAGCTTGTTTCTTTTGCATTTCTTGATAAGCTGTTTGTCTTAATTGCTCATATCTTTGCTGGTCTCCTTGAACTTCTTTAGCTCTAATTTCGTTAATTTCTTTGGTTTGTGTGTTTTGTTCTGCTGTATATTTTTTCATTTTAGCATCTAACTTCTTAGCCATGCTCTCCACTTCATCTTGATATGTTTTTCCTAGTTTTTCCATATCTACCTTTAACTGCTTAGTTTGCGGCATTTCAGCTACTAATTTTTCAAAGTCTATATGACCCATCTTTTGTGCATTTGCAACACCACCTACTCCTAAAGTAAATACAGCAATTAATAGTAACGTTTTAAAATTCTTCATTTTTGTTTAATTTAATTATTATTTTGTCTTTTACTTAATTATTGTCTTTTTCTTTCTCTTTTTTTTCTTGTTCCTTCTTTTTTCTAGCAGCTTCTTTTTTTTCTTTTAGTAACTTTCGTTTTTCGTCTCTTTGCTGCTGCAAGGCTTTTCTCTTGTCTGCAATAGCTTTCTTTTTAGCTTCTTTATCGGCAGCTTTTTTATCAGCTTGTGCCTTCTGTTTAGCTCTTGCTTCTTCTAGTTTAGCCTGTTGTTCTTCATTTTTTTTATTTAAAGCTTCATTTTTCTCAGCTAAAATATTTTTTTCTCTTTCACTTAACTCTTTATTAGAAGATTTTTTTTCTTTTTTCTTTTTTCTTTCTTCCTTTTTTTGATTGGACAATCTTGTCCTATCTATATTAGATAAAACGAGTTCGCTAATATCGTATTTTTTATTTGAATATAGCATAACCAAATCACTAGATTTATCAAATACAAAATCATATTTTTTTCTTTTAGCAATGCTTTGAATTGCATTGTATACTTGATCTTGAATTGGCTTTACTAATTGCTTTCTAACCAGAAACATATCGCCATTTGGGCCAAAGTATAAAGACTCTAATCTTCTTAATTCTTCTTGTTTAATTGTAATTTCTTCTTCTTTTTCTTCAATTAAATCTTTAGTTAAAATTGTCTTTTCGTTCGATAAGTCAGACTTTAAAACCTCTATATGGCGTGCTTGGTCATCTAATTTTTTTCTCCACTTTGCAATTTTAGCATCCAGCGTATTCTGAGCCTGTAGATATTCAGGTACATTTTCTAGAATGTATTCCATATCTATATAAGCAATAATTTGGTTTCTCTGTGACCAAAAAGTGGTAGCACTGAATAAAAAAACTCCTATTAAAAATATTTTTTTCATTTGTATACTGTATTTAGAAAAAACCATGCCAAAAAAACGATTGACATTACAAATGTACAGTTTTCCTAGAATTGTCTTCCGATAATAAAATGTGTTTGCCAGCCAGATTTTTCTGTAAACCCTGGTAAGGGATCAAAACCGTGAGCAAAATCTATACCCAATAAACCAAATGCTGGCATGAATATTCTAACTCCAAGTCCTGCTGAACGTTTCAAGTTAAACGGATTAAATGTATCAAAATTGTCATAAGAATTACCTGCCTCTAAAAACCCGAGTGTATAAATGGACGCAGATGGTGCATTAGTGATTGAATATCTCAATTCTAACTGAAATTTGTTATAGATAGAACCTCCTTCAAGTGAAGACAATCTATTATTTTCATACCCTCTTAAACCGACAACTTCTCTACCATCTAATTGAAACACAGCAATACCATCACCCCCTACAAAATATCTTTCAAATGGCGATAAACCAACCTTTTCATTATAATAGCCTAAATATCCTAATTCGGCATTTGTCATTAATACTAATTTATCAGTAAATGAAGTATACCATTTACCTTTGGCGGTAATTTTGTAATATTCTAGCCATTTGTATTTTTCTGCAATTGCAGCACTCGTTTCTGCTTCAGATAAACCATCAGGAATGCTGTAATCTTTATTATTAACTAATGAGTAAGGGAAAGTTGCTTTAATTCCTAAGGTAAATTCAGAACCATAAGTTGGAAAAATTAAACTTGGTCCAGCAGAATTTCTTACGAATGTTGCGCTATAGGACAGGTTGTTTAGAGTTCCGTTGCTCAAAATATCTGCTCCAACTCTAAATCCATAATCATTTAAATTAAAACTTTGGTAACTGATTGTTTGTGATAATTGAAAATAATCATCGGGCCATTTTAAACGTTTTCCTAAACCAACTGAAGCTCCTGTTATCGCTAAACTTCTATCTCTATCAACATCGAAAGTTTGAGGATTCAGTTGAAATTGTTTGGATTGATATACAGAAAATGACAGTGATTGAGGTTTTTTACCTCCTAACCAAGGTTCTGTGAAGGAGAAACTATAAGTGCTAAAAGTTCTACTTGTTTGTAAACGTAGTGATAATTTTTGTCCATCACCCATAGGTAAAGGTTGATAAGCCTCTTTATTGAATAGGTTTTTTATAGAAAAATTATTGAAAGATAGTCCTAAGGTTCCAATAAATGCACCTCCACCATAACCACCTTGTAATTCAATTTGACTACCACCTTTTTCTACAACTGTAAAGTCGATATCAGCAGTTTTATTTTGATAATCAGGAATAACATCTGGAGTAACATTTTGATCGAAAAATCCTAATTGACCTATTTCTCGTATAGATCTTATTATGTTACTTCTACTAAATAAATCACCTGGTTTTACTCTGAGTTCTCTAAAAATTACGTGATCATTGGTTTTATCATTACCAGATACAGCTACTTTTCGAATTCTTGCTTTTTCGTCTTCTCTAATTCTAATTTCAACGCGTATAGAATCATTTACAACTTTTGTCTCTACAGCGTTAACTTGCGAAAATAAATATCCGTTGTCTTGGTAAAGCGTGGATAAATCCTCTGAAGTTGGAGAACCATCTCCTTTAACACGTTCTTTAAGAACTTCTCCATTATATACATCTCCATTGTCGATCTTTAAAATAGATCTTAATTGGTTGTCCGTGTATTCTTTGTTCCCAACAAAAACAATTTCCCCAAATCTGTATTGTCTTCCTTCTTCTATATCAATTGTTATATTAATGGTTTTATCATCATTCCAAGTAATGCCTTCACTTAAAATACGTGCATCTCTATAACCTTGTCTACTGTATGTTCTTATAATTTCTTCTAAATCTTCCTGATAATCTTCTTCTATGTATTTTGAACTTTTCCAAAAACGACCAATAAGTTTTTGTTTTGTGTTTTTCATCGCTTTGCGCAGTTTCTTGTCAGAAAGTGCTTCATTGCCATTAAAGAAAATGTATTTTATTTTTATTTTAGATCCCTTATCAATAAATATATTCATATTCACAGCATTGATGTCGGATGTGTCTTTTTTAACATCTAGATTCACTTTGGTTTTTAAGAAACCTTTATCAGTATATTTTTTTGTGAAGTAATTTTTGGTTGTTACTAATAAGTTGTCAGTAACCATTGCACCAGTTTTTAATTCAGCCTCTTTCTTAAGTTCTTTAGCTTTAGATTTTTTTATACCTGTAATTTTTATTTGGTTTAACTGAGGTAATTCTTGAACATCAAATTGAAGATAAACCGTGTTGTTATCCATTTTTGCTAAGAAAACATCTACATTGCTAAACTGTTTACTTTCGTATAGTTTTTTAATTGCACTTGTTAATTTATCTCCAGGCAGTTTAATTAGTTGTCCGTTTCTTAATCCTGTAAATACTTTTACAGTCTCTTCACTAAATTTTCTTAATCCGGTTACCGTAATACCACCTAAAATATATTCTTTACCTTTTTCGTAAGAAAGATTAGAATTAGAAATAGTATCTTTTTTAGTTTGCGCTTTTGCACTTAAAGTAAAAAATAGTGCAAATAGCACTACTAATGTAGAAAATAAATTAATATATAATTTACTTTGTAATTTGTTCGCTTGTTTTTCCAAATCGTCTCTCTCTATTCTGATAATCTATGATGGCATCATAGAAATGTTCTTGTCTAAAATCTGGCCAAAGTACATCTGTAAAATATAACTCAGCGTAGGCCATTTGCCATAATAAGAAGTTGCTTATTCTTTGTTCGCCACTTGTTCTTATCATTAAATCTACGTTGGGCAAATTAAACGTATATAAATGATTATTTATAGTATTTTCATCAATTTTTTCTAAATCAAGTTCTTTATTAACAACTTTTTTAGATATGTTTTTGATAGCATTAACAATTTCTTCTCGTGCTCCGTAGCTTAGGGCTAGTGTTAACACAATTCTGTTGTTTTTTTTGGTTTTATCTATAACACTTGCCAATGTTTTTTGAGCCTTTTCAGGCAAGCTTTTAATGTTACCAATTGCATTTACCCTAACTTGATTTTCCTGAAAAGTTTTTAATTCATTATTTAATGAATTAATAAGCAGTGTCATTAGCGCTTTAACCTCTGTTTGTGGTCGGTTCCAATTTTCTGTTGAAAAAGCGTAAAGTGTTATAGCTTCTGTGCCAATTTCTGCTGCTGCTTCTATGGATTGCCTTACAGCAGTTAATGCATTTCTATGACCAAAAACACGACCCATTCCTTTGCTTTTAGCCCAGCGCCCATTGCCATCCATAATAATGGCAACGTGCTTAGGAACTCTTTGTAAGTCTATGAGTAGTTTTTTATCCATTTTTTAAAATCCGGTTGTGTAACAAGTAGGTCTTCCAAAGGTGTATATTAAAGAAACTCCTGTAAAAGTATACCAATCATTTCCAGTTCCACCAAAATTTAAATCGGGAATGGATTCAGAGGTAAAGTCTAAATCATCTTCTAGGGAGTATCTAAATTTAGTTTCTATTGCAAAAGCTATAGAGCCAATCAATTTAGATTTAAATCCAACCCCAAAAGGAATTGTAAATGATTTTTTATTATCATATACATATTGATTTGGTTGTGGTTCTCCAGAGACATATTCGTAACTATAAGCAGCTAAATCTAGAGTAATATAGGGTGTCCATGTTTTACCAGGAGTAGATAAATCATATTCATAAAAATTATATTCTATTCCTACTGCCAATTCGTTTATTGTGTTAGAAAATTCTAATCCTCTATTTCTTTTAAAATCAGTATCAGCTTCCAAATCATTACCTTTAATTGGTAAATAACTATAAGTTGCTCTAAAAGCTATTCTTGGATTCTTGTTGTATTTGAAAAAAATAGCTCCAGCAGGTTGGTTAGGATAAATATAATTGGTGCTACCTATATCACCTATGTAGTTTGAGCCTCCCAAAAAAAATCCTGCCTCATACTCTTGCCCTGTTACAACATTTGTAAAATACATGAAAACTATTATTGTTAATACTTTTTTCATCCTAAAAAATAGCGAGCAAATATAAGGAATTCAATTTGCTTTATAAAGTTAATATTCAGTCTTTTTTGAATAACTATAATTTCGTTAATTTATTGTAATTTTAAGATTAAAGATTGGTTTCGTTCCTTGTGTCTTCTCCCCATAATAATTTACTTCTTAAAGTTTGCAAGAATGATTGATTGCTAGGAATAATGCTTTTAACGGTAAAGGAGGCTTTTTTAATATATACTTCAGTATTTTTTGGAACAGATGTAATTCTAGAATCTAAAGAAATTAAAAAATCTTTTTCTCTAGAGTTGATGGTTAACTGAATTTTAGTGTCATCAGCAATCACCATTGGTCTTGCGTTCAAATTATGTGGTGCAATTGGAGTTATTACTAAATTTTTAGAATTTGGAGAAATTACAGGGCCATTGCAACTTAAAGAGTAACCTGTTGAGCCTGTTGGAGTAGCAATAATTAATCCATCTGCCCAGTAATTGGTCAAATACTCACCATCTAAATTGGTTTTAACTCCTATCATAGATGTGGTGTTTTTTCTAGCTATGGTGATTTCATTTAAGGCAAAATTTAATTCTTTGATTTCCTCTTTTTCGGGTGATGTTTGAACCTCTAATAAAGTTCTTTCCTGAATAATAAACTCTCCTTTTAGTATGAGGTTAATGCTTTCTCTAATCGATTTTTTATTGATGGTTGCCAGGAAACCTAATCTACCAGTATTAATGCCTAATATGGGTATTCCTAAATCTCTAATATAAGTTACAGCTCTTAAAATAGTTCCATCTCCGCCCAACGTAAACAAAGTTTCAAAAGAGGAGTTTAAATCATTAAAATGAGAAAATGTTGGGTATTTTTTATCTAAAATATTACCTTTAAGTAACAAATCATAGAATTTCTTTTCAATAAAACTCACAATATTATTCTCTTCAAGAACTTCAAGTAAAATCTGAATCTCTTTCTCAGCAGAAATTGAATAAGATTGACCGTAAATTGCAACTTTTTTCATTAGATTTTAGTTTCCTTAATTAATAAAATTAGTTTTAATATGAACTACATTTCTAGATATTTCTGTAAATATTCAGACCTGTTTTTGAGATCTTCTAAATAAATATCATTTTCGTGATTAGATATTATTTTATAATCATAACGTCTAAAAGTTTGCATCACTTCGTTAATATCTTTACTAATAACTCTTAAAGTAATTTGAATAAAATTGTCCTGTTTTTCAGATATATACATTCCTAATAATTTAGCACCATTAGTTTCTGTAATTTGCGCAATTTCACTCATAGAATATTCTAACTCTAACTTTTCTACAATTAATGTTTCACTTTGTTCAAGCATAAACGGACTCGTAGAAAACAAGTCTAACACATCGCACAAATCATAATAACCCATGTATTTTTTATCCTTATTTAAAACAGGGATTATATTGGTGTTGTTGTTGGCGAAAATCTTCAATAATTCTAAAACATTTGCTTTTTCATCAGCAAAAAATGAATGCATTAAATGTGTATGCATTGATAATTCACTCTCTTTGTCTTCTAAAGTTTGTATATCATCTTCAGCAAAAGAACCCAATAGCATATCGCTTTCAACAATAGGAAAGTGAGTTATAGGATAATTTTTGAACACTTTTTGAGCTTTTTTTATGTTATCACTCAGTTGAAATGCTTTTATCTCTTTTAATATGTAATCGTTAATATTCATACTCCACGAATATAGGATAAAATGATTTAATAAATTATCTTTGCAGTCTAATTCTAAACAATGACAAAGTTAAGTGTAAATATCAATAAAATTGCAACTTTACGAAATTCTAGAGGAGGTAATGTGCCTAATTTATTAAAAGTGGCTAAAGATATTGAAGGTTTTGGAGGTCAAGGAATTACAGTGCATCCAAGGCCAGATGAACGTCACATTCGTTATCAAGATGCTCGGGATTTAAAAGATGTTGTAACGACCGAGTTTAATATTGAAGGAAACCCTATTCAATCTTTTATGGATTTGGTTTTAGAAACGAAACCTACCCAAGTTACTTTGGTTCCAGATGACGTTAATGCAATTACATCAAATGCAGGTTGGGATACATTATTGCACCAATCTTTTTTACAGGAAGTTATTGCTGAATTTCAAAAAAATGGAATAAGAACTTCAATTTTTATTGATACAGATTTAAAGTTGATTGAAGCTGCTGCAAAAACAGGAGCGGATAGGATAGAATTGTATACAGAGCATTTTGCAAGTGAATTTGATAAAGGCAATACAGAGGCAGTTAAACCGTATACAGAGGCTGCAATTTTTGCGCATAAAATAGGTTTAGGAATAAATGCTGGGCATGATTTGAGTTTAGATAATATTAAATTTTTTAAAGAGAATATTCCTAATTTAGCAGAGGTTTCTATTGGTCATGCTTTAATTTCAGAGAGCTTATATTTAGGCTTGGAAAATGTAGTTAGTATGTATTTACATCGTTTGCAATAGTAAATCAAAATCATGATAAATTGAAAAGAGATTTTTACTCCTTAAATATTAGAATCTATTTGCTAAATGTGTAATCCAATACTTCATTCAACCATAAAAGGAGAAGGGAAACCTTTATTGATTTTGCACGGATATTTTGGAATGTCTGATAACTGGAAAACATTAGGAAATCTGTTTTCTAAAGATTACCAAGTACATTTAATTGATCAAAGAAATCATGGACGTAGTTTTCATGCTGATGCCTTTAATTATGAGCTTTTAGCTCAAGATTTGTGCAATTATATTCAGCATTATCAATTGGAGAATATATATTTAGTTGGGCATTCTATGGGAGGTAAAACTGCTATGTTATTTGCAGTTAATTATCCAAATTTGGTTGACAAACTTATTATTGTAGATATCTCTCCAAAATCCTATCAGCCACATCATAATGCAATTTTAGCAGGATTAAATAGTGTGGATTTTTCAGTTCATAATTCAAGAAAATTGGTTGATGAACAACTGAGTAATTATATTTCTGAATTAGGAGTTCGTCAATTTTTACTAAAGAATGTATATTGGAAAGAGAAAGGAGTTTTAGATTATCGTTTTAACTTAAAATCTTTAACAGAAAACAATTCAGAAGTAGGTAAACCTTTACCTCAAAACACTAGTTTTATGAAGCCAACTTTATTTTTAAAAGGAGAGAAATCTGATTATATTTTGAGCGATGAGCAAATGATCATTGATAATCATTTTCTTGAGAATAAAGTGATAGAAATTTCAAAAGCTGGGCATTGGTTACATGCAGAAAATCCAAAAGATTTTTATAAAGAGGTTTGTGTCTTTTTAAACTAATTAATTTCGCTCATCTTGATAATTTGAAGTAAAATAAGTTTATTACCTTTATGATTAATCTTTTCATTTTTTGAACTTGCTATGAAAAATTCAGTCAGTATTTTTATTTTAGTTTTTTTTACGTCAGCACTATTTTGCCAAAATAAAAAGATAGATTTAAATTTAGATTTAAATCGTAATCTATGGCAAAAATTCACCTATGATTTGGGTAATATGGCTGGAGGAATGGGGTATGCCTATACAAGACCTCTGCATTGGCAAAAAAAACAGTTTGCAAATTTTGGTTATGTGGCTGCTGGTACGGCTGCACTATATTTTGTAGATGATAATGTAGATAATTGGGCAGATGGCTGGAGAGAAGATGTACCGCGTTGGTTAGTAGATTATGGTAATGATATTGGGAGTCCGAATAATAACTTTATGCTAACTGGTGCTGTTTATTTAACAGGTTTATTCATTAAAGATCCTAAATTAAGAAGAACAGGTGTTTTGTTGATTTCTTCCGCTTCAGCCTCAGGTTTATTGCAGCAAATAAGCAAAAGAATTATAGGTAGAGCAAGACCAAGAGCAGATGTTGGTAAAGATGTATTTGATCCATTTCATATAAACCGCGTTTATAATTATGATTCTTTTCCTTCAGGACACACTATGTTAGGTTTTACAAATGCTTATGCAATAGCAAAACAATTTAAAAGCCCTTGGATAAAAGCAGGTTTGTACACCATAGGGTCAATTCCTGGAATTTCCAGAATTATAGACCGTTTTCATTGGATTTCTGATGTTGCTTTTTCAACAGTTATAAGCATTTTTATTGTGGATGCGATAGATCGTTTTTTGGATACTAAATATGATCAAAAGTATAATGATATCAAAAAAGAGAAAAAAGTATCTTGGAATTTACAAGTTGCTCCTCAAACTTTTGGCATCACTATGAATTTTTAAATACTAATTTATTATTTCTACCACTTGTCCATTTGGTTTACCTTTTTAATTTGAGATTACTCCATAAATTAATCTTTTTGAAGATTGGTTTACAAAGCAACCGTTGCATATTCTAAAGGAGTTGTATCATTACTGTCAATTATTTTACCCGTTAATTGAGCAAAACTTATTTGACTTGTCAAAATTATAATTCCTAAGGCAAGACAATTTTTTAAAATTACTTTCATTATTTTTATTTTGAAGCTAATATTTCTGGAGTTGCAACAGTTCTAAATCCCATATGGTCTGAACCTGAATCTATAGTAACTCCCATTTTTGCAGGTATTCTAAAGCTTGAACAATAAGATTCGTGACATAAAAATGAACCACCTTTTATTATGTATTCTACTTGATAAGGATTGCTTGGGCTGTATGATTTGTCAGCACCCTTTGGGTTCAAGATTGGTTTAGAAATATCCAAATCTTGGTATTAATTTACGCTCTGCAACTGTAACGTATTTGTATCTTTTACAAAGGCTTTAAATTGTTTGTTAGTTACTTCAGTGGCATCAATATAAAAACCGTCAACACTTACCTTGCGTGTTGGTTTTTCTCTTTTCATTGCAAATTGATCGGTAGGTTTAGCTCCCATTAAAAAGGTTTTACTTTCCGCCCAAATCATGTTTTTAGAAACTGGTATTCCAAAATTTTTAGTGTTACTTTTAATTTTTTTAGTACAATTTGATAGTCCAACAAAAACGATGAGTAAAAATTGGAAATATTTTTTTATTATGTCTTTTTAGTAGATTTAAAAGTATGTAATTCTATTTTAAATTGAAAAAATAGATTTTTATAAAGGCAAAAAGAATTAAGTATTATTTGTTACAAAATAAAAAACAGGTCCCAAAAACTAATGAAATTTAATCAATAAGGATAGTTAAATTTTTAAAAGTTCAGAAATTTATAGGATTGTACAAATTATTTAAAGCAGATTAAATAGTTATTGAGTTATAATTGCCTTTTTTTTTATATATTTAAAATTTAAATTCCCCTAAATATGAATATTGATTTTAGCATGTTATCTGAATCAATGTTTAGTGTTAATTATATCTCACAGAAAGAGTTTAATTCTAAAAATTTCTTGAATAAAGAAACCTTTTTGAATGTATATTTACTCTGTTTTTCTCCAGATAAATTACTACTTATAACCAGAAATATAAAATTTTTATTTTCAATTGGTAGTAAATGAACATCACTAATTATTTAAAGAAAAATGTATTCGCATCTGTAGGGAAACTCATAACAGTATCCTCTGTTACGCTTTTATTGCTTCCTATCATTATTCAAAAAATAGGATTAGATCTTTATGGTATTATTAGTCTTACGCTTTTATTTAGTGGGGTTTCTAGTTTGATGGATTTGGGTTTGTCAAAAGCAGTTGTATTGTTGAGTGGTGATAAAGAAATATCTACAAATAAAGTAATTACAATTGCAATCTACTTAAATTTTGCCATTGTCTTAATATTAAGTTTTATCTTCATTATTTTAAATCTTCTAGAAATTGATCTCCTAGGTAAAAACATCAATCTTACACACTCAGAAAAATATTGGTTGTTAATAACTGGATTTTTAATTCTGGTTTTTATGCTCTTAAATAATTTATGTAAATCGATCCTAGAAGCTAACTATTTTATGCATGTCGTGAACTTGAGTTTAGCTTTATTTACACCAATATTATATGCTACTATTTATACTATAAGTTTTTTTACGCAGAATGTTTTAATTTATATTTTTACTCCATTAATAATTACCGCAAGTTTATTTGTTTTTTATGTTACGTATATAAAGCTAAAAACTGAAACTAAAATTGTTAAGGTTAATAAAAAGCATGCAATATATGTTTTAAAATGTTCTGTTGGCTTTCTTAAATTAGGTCTTATTAATAGTATAACCATGCCTGTAATGAGGTATTTGTTTGTTTTAATGGTTGCAGATGTTGGTATGTATGCCATTTTTGACCTTTCATTTAAAGTGGCAATGTTGGCCAATAGCTTAATAATCTCACTATCAGTGCCAATGTTTGCGGTTTTTTCTAAAATGATAAAAGAAAAGGCAGTAGAAATGTCTAAACTCGCTTTTAAAATATTTTACATTTCTTTCTTTGTTTATTTATCCATTTTAGGAGGATATTATCTTTTAGGAAAGGAAATACTATCTTTTTTAAAATTGGCTACAAATAACTTAGAGTTACTTTATTATTTAATTTTTATTCTAATTATTTCTATAGGAAGCGTTGCAGTCGTGGAGATATTTTACAGATACTTTCTGGCTAGTAATCAGTTGCAAAAAGCTTTTTTAATGAAGATGAGCGTACCAATTACGATGGTAATTTTCTTTTTCCTGCTATCAGAAGTTGATATAGTTTACAGATTTATTTATGCTTTTGGATTAAGTTGTTTAATAAGTACAATAATTATTTTTTGTGCATTTAAAATAGAAAATAAAAAATTGAAAAGATGATTGTTGTTATTTTAGCTTTTTTTGGTCTTTCTTTTTTATTAGCAGCCAATAGGCCCTCATCTTTTGTGATATTTTACGTTTTGGCATCTACTAAATTTTTAGGTTTTGTAGATCCGGCACAATTTATTGTGGGGGGCATTGAGCTTGGTTATTTTGTATTGAATATTATTGCAATTTTCAGTATTTTTTTTAAAAAAAACTGGGTAGAAATGCCTAAAAATAGTTTTGGAATAATATTGTTAATTATTGCTATGATTGCCTACGGAATTCTAAGACCAATACTTAATGAATTTTCTTCTGCTAAACAAGCTTTTATAGCTAGTAAAGATGTCTGGAACTATGCGATTTTTATATACTTAATTGTGTATTATGACAATATAGATTTAAGGGTTTTAATAAAAGTTATAAAATGGTTAGGTATATATTTGGCAGCTAATTATTTTGTATACCTATTAGTACCAAATATTATACCTCCTTTTTATTATAATGCTACACATGTAAGAACTTTCTTTCCAACATACATAAGCCTATCAATTTTCTTGTTTTTAATTGAAGTGAAAATGTTTAAACTTAAAGATTTAAAAATTTATAGTTTGATATTATTTCAGTTTTTAGGCATAGTGCTTGCGGGGCACAGCAGTTTAACAGTAATGACAGGGGGCTGTGTTATTTTATATCTTTTTGTTTTTGATGAAAATTTAGAATTAAAAAGTGATGTGATTATCAAGTTTTTTGGTTTTTCATTATTTGGTATTTCGCTAGCACTTATTTTTATAAATGGTTTATATGATAGTATTGTAAGTGATGTGAATGCACTTATTTATAGCGAAGATTTAGCTTTGAAAACAAGAGATCTCTATAATAAATTTAGATGGGATGCTATCAATAAACAAAAAATATTTGGTCATGGTTACATTCATCAATCGTCAAAATTTATGAATCAATTTAAATTAAGTGGAACAAGTGCTTACATGGAGCGCTTTACAGTTATAGATTCAGGTTACGTAGACCTTTTGATTAAATATGGGTATTTAGGGGCATCTTTAGTAGTAATTGTTTTAAATAAATATTTTTTTTTAGGGTTTTACCCAAAGTATAAAAATCATATAACTCTTGCTATGTCCTCTTTTTTAATGCAATACATACTTATTAGCTATACTTGGTCTGTTTACACCTTTATACATGGCATTGTTCCAGCTGGTTTGGCTTTTTACATAATTTTAATGTATAAAGATATCAATACCTTAGAAAACGAAATAAAATTAATATGAAAAAAAATATTCTTTATTTATTGTCATCATATAATAGATTTACTGGAACACCAAAAAAAACACTAGATCTTTTAAATAATTCTAACAATAACAATTTTTTATATGTTTGGTCATCAAATTATAAAAAAGAATTTAAAAAGGATTATGTAAATGTTAGTAGAAAAGTTTTTGAAGGAGATTACGGTAGAAATATTTTTAAGCATGTTAATTATTTAATTAAAATTATTGATCAAGAACAAATAGAAATTGTTCAAACACAATTTTTTTTCGGTGAACTTTTAATCGGTTTGGTTAAACTATTTAGACCAAAGATAAAAGTGATTGTTGTTTTTGTAGGATCTATGTCTGCTGGTTTTTTAAAAAGAAGTATTCAAAATATTTTTTACAAGAAGGTAAATACTTTTGTTTACATATCAAATTATGTAAAAGAGGAAAAAGAAAAAGTTTTTAGCTATTTAAGGAATTCAAAATCCATTGTTATTTATAACGGAACAAACAGGTTAACAGTTGATAAAAATAAAGCTAAAAAAAATGAAAATACATTTAACCTTGTAAGTGTCTCTAGTCTAATATCAATAAAAAATATTTCCACTTTAATTGATATGATGGAACTAATAATTAAAAGACAATACAAAGATATTCACTTATACATTGCCGGAAGTGGAGCCCAAGAAAATGAACTAAAACAAAGTGTAGAGGAAAAAGGATTAAAAGAATATGTACATTTTCTTGGTAATCAAAAAAAAATAGGCAATCTATTAAGTAATTCTGATATTTTCGTTCATCCTTGTTATATAGAAGGTTTTGGTATTTCTGTAATAGAAGCAATGATGGCAGAAAAACCCGTTGTAGTTTCAAATGCAGGTGCACTTCCAGAAATTGTAAATCATAAGAAAACAGGGTTTCTTGTAAATCCTTTTAATGCTGAACAATGGATGAATGCTATTTTAGAACTTAAGAATAATAATGAATTATCAAAAGAAATAGCCAAAAATGGAAGGGTAAAGGCAGAAAAAGAGTTTTCAGTAAAAAACTTTGTAGAAAATTATAATCTATTATATCAAAAAATTTAAAATAATAAATGATACATAGTTTTTTGCAATTTTTAAAAAGTATATCAGTAGATTATAGAGTTAGTAATGGTTACAAAGATCTATATACAGAAGTTTTAAACACCAATGACGTAGATGTTTTAATAAAAAAAACTGATTTTAAAAAGATAGAAACTATTTTAAAAGCTTTTTGTGAAATAGAAAACTGTAAAATTGTACAAATTTATCACCAAGAAGTATTTGCAAAAAATATATTTTTATACAAAGAAGCCACAGAAGAAATTTTAAATTTAGATTTATATGGTAAATTACATAAAAATAATAATGAGTTTTTTACAGAATTAGAAATATTTGGTCAAAAAAAATATTATAAAGAGGTATCAATTTTAAATACTCATCAAGAGTTTTTTTACTATTTCATAAAAAAAATAAGTAAGCCAAACTTTTCAATTGAAGCATTTTCTTACTTAAGGAATTTATATTTAGAAGACCAAAATAATTGTGATAGTGCTTTGAGAGAGTATTTGAAAAAAACAGGAGAAAGCATCTCAAGCGCATTTTTGAATGATGATTTTTCTTTTATTGTAAATAATACGGAAATAATTTTATCTGATTTAGACAAGAAAAATGTACCTATAAGTTATTGGATTAAAGATAAAATAAGAATTCTAAAAAGAATAATAAAACCAACAGGAATTTCTATCGCTTTTTTAGGTCCTGATGGTTCAGGAAAAACAACAATTATAAATGGATTACTAAACTCAAATCTACCCTTTAGAAGAAATGATTATTTTCATTTAAAACCTATTTATCCTAAAAATAAATCAGAAGTTGTAACGAGTAATCCTCATCAATATGAACCATATAATGCATTTAAATCTATAGCTAAACTTATTTACTTTGTATGTCAATACAACATAGGTTGGCTTAAAAATATTATTCCTTTAAAAATAAAATCTTCTCTAGTTATTTTTGATAGATATTATGATGATTTAATTGCAGATAATAAACGTTACAGGTATGGAGGAGGAAATTATATTGCAAATTTTTTTCGTGTTTTTATAAAAAAACCAGCATTGTATTTTATTTTAGTTACAGATCCAGATATTATTTACAAAAGAAAACAAGAAGTCCTTTTTTCTGAGTTACAAACTCAAGTAGAAAAGTATAGAGGATTGGCAGATGGGAAAAGATATTTTGAAATAGATGTTAATAATGAGCCCAGTTTAATTGTGAAAAGAGTAAACTCAATTTTAATGAAAAGGATGAATGAGAGATATTAGTTTTTTTTCTGAAGATACCTATTTGAGTATACCGAATCGTAAAAATCCAAAAGTTATTTTGGCATTTGGTAATAAAAAGATTGTTAAAAACTCTTTTGAAATTTACAATCCATTTTCTACAAAAGCTAAACTTTTTAAATGGGTAGTTCGCTTTTTTGGAATACATTTTAAAAGTTTGGTTTTAAAATTATTTGACGTTGAAAAACATCAAAACTCTGAGTTTATTAATTTTTTGAATCAAGAATATCAAACAAAATTTACAGCGTCTATTTACAATGCAACATTAAAGGATAAAGTTGTAATACAGCTACAGTCAGAAGGTTCGATTTATGGATATGCAAAGTTTCCCTTAAACGAGAGAGGTTTACATAATATTAAAAATGAAATATATGCAATTGAACTATTATCTAAAATAGAGATTATAAATTTAGAAATGAAAACTTTTGAATTTCATAAAACTCCTTTTTTTATACTACCAGATTTGCAAGGTCATTTTGAAAATATTTCCGATAACGAAATCTATCAGTTTGTTGAATCTTTTAAAAAAGATAAAATCTTAAAACTAAAAGATCATCTTAGAATAATTGAAATTAGAGATTTTCTTGAAGCACAAAATTTAATAATTGAACTTGATATTTTAAAATCAGTTTTAAAAACTTCTAAAGATTACTATAATGAAGTTTATGAACATGGAGATTTTGCACCTTGGAATATTGTAAAAACAAAAAATGGAATGGCTGCTTTTGATTTTGAATATTTTGTAGAAAATGGTTTAGAATATTTTGATATTATAAAATACCATTTTCAAGTAGGTAGATTATTAAAAGGTAAAAATCAAAATGATTTGTATCAATACGTGTCAGATAAAATCGGTATTTCTGAAATTAGGGAAATGCTTTCTTTATTCTTATTAAAGGAAATTATGAATTCCTACCAACAAAATAAAGCATCTAATTTTGAAACCAAAATGTTAAATTTTATCAATGCCTAAAAAATTAAAAATATTAATCTCTTGTTATGCTTGCAGTCCTTTAAGAGGCTCAGAGCCAGGAATGGGTTGGAGCTTTGTTTTGGGTTTAAGCAAGCATAATGAAGTTCATGTAATTGTTGAAAAGGAAAAATGGAAAAAAGATATTAATAGTTTTCTAGAAAAATATCCAAATAAAAATTTGAAATTTTATTTTATATCTAAAAAGAGAGCTAGGCTATTGCGTAAAATTTGGCCTCCCTCTTATTATTGGTTTTATAAGAAATGGCAACAAAAAGCTTTCCTATTAGCCAAGAAACTAGATAGAACAGAAAATTTTGATGTAATTCACCAATTAAATATGGTGGGTTATAGGGAGCCCGGGTTTTTGTGGAGAATGAAAAAACCTTTTGTTTGGGGTCCAATAGGTGGTACTGAAAATATACCTTGGAAATTATTTTCATTATTTAGTTTTTATGGAAAGCTATTTTATGGTTTTAGAAATATTATCAATAGTTTTCAAAAACATTGGTTAAAACGACCAAAATTAGCGGCTCAACATACCCATGCCAAGTTAATTGCTGCGACTCCCGATATTAAAAAATCAATAAAAACCCTATGGAATTCTGATTCAATTATTATTCCTGAAATTGGAGCTCTTGAAATATCTGAAATTCAAGTTAGTAAGAGAAAAAAAAATGAACCATTAAAAATAATTTGGTCTGGGCAACATACTTCTGGCAAGGCATTACCAATTTTGTTAAAAAGTTTATCATTTTTAGATCAAGATATTTTATGGGAGTTACACGTTTTAGGTACAGGGACTGAAACTAAATATTGGAAAAAAACAGCAATTCAACTTGGTATTAGTAAGAGTTGTGTTTGGCATGGGTGGTTATTGAAAGAAGATGCCTTAGAAGTTATGAAATCAGGCCACCTTTTAACAATTACGAGTTTAAAAGACTTAACATCTTCTGTAATTATTGAAGGTATTTCTTTAGGATTACCAGTTGTTACATTAGATCATTGTGGTTTTTCTTTTGTTATTGATGAAACTTGTGGAATTAAAATTCCTGTAGATAATCCCAAAAAAATATTTATAAACTTTAAGCTTGCTATTCAAAAATTATATGAATCTGAAAGTTATAGAAAATCATTAGCAGAAGGAGCATTGAAAAGAGCACAAGATTTTTCTTGGGAAAAGAAAATTAAACAGTTAAATGAAGTTTATCAAAAATTGACTGTATGAAAATTTTAATGGTACATAATAAATATGGAAAACACAGTGGAGAAGAAGCTGTAGTAAATGCTCAAATAAGACTATTAGAGGAAAATGGTCATACCGTTGTTACCTATTTTCGAAGTAGTGAAGAATTGGAGACGATGTCAATGGCAAAAGCTAAAGCGTTTTTTTTAGGATTAAGAAACAATAAGGCTATTGCAGATATTAAAGAAATTATCACTAGAGAAAACCCAGACCTTGCTCACGTTCATAATTTGTATCCAATTATTTCACCAGCGGTTTTGCCAGTGATAAAAAGTTTTGGAGTTCCATTAGTAATGACAGTGCACAATTATAGATTTATATGTCCTAATGGTTTGTTTTTTACCAAAGGTGCTGTCTGTGAAAAATGCACAGGTCCTAAAAAGGAATTAAGTAGTATTCTAAATAATTGTGAGGGTTCTATTTTTAAAAGCACAGGATATGCACTTCGTAATTTTTGGTCAAGAATTACTAAAAAATATAAAAATCATGTGGATAAATATTTGTGCTTAAATGATTTTCAAAAAGAAAAATTAATTAAAAATGGTTTTGATAGAGAAAAATGTGAAGTTATACCAAATTTTTACAACAAACAATTAGAGGATAAAAACTATAACTTTAAAAATAAAAATTATATTGCTTTTGCCGGTAGAATTAGCCCTGAAAAAGGGTTGCCAATTTTAATTAAAGCTGCTAAAAAATTACCAAGTATTACTTTCCAATTAGCTGGCTTAATGAGGCCAAGTTATAAAGATGAAATAGGAGAAATACCGGAAAATGTAGTATTAAGAGGCAGATTAAATATGGATGAAATGAAAACTTTTTATGAAAATGCCAGAATGCTAGTTCATACAAGCATTTGTTATGAAGGTTTTCCTATGGTTTTTCCTGAAGCAATGGCTTATAAATTACCAATAATTGCTCCTAATTTAGCAGGTTACCCGGAGATTGTAGAGGATGATTTTAACGGATTTTTATTTGAACCAGAAAATGGCGAAGATTTAGCTAAAAAAATAGGCACTATTTGGAATAACGAGAAAGAATTAATGCGTTTAGGAGACAACGGATTTAAAAAAGTAACACAAAAATATAGCAAGCAATTTTATTATATTTCATTGATAAATGCTTATCAAAATATATTACCTCAAATGTAAGAATTATGGATCTATTAAACATTATCGATAATCATATTTTTTCTAAAGATTTAAATACTTTAGATTTAACTAAACGAACAGTAATAAACACTATAAACCCACACTCTTATTGCGTTGCAAAATCTGATTCTTTATTTGAAAAAGCACTTTTAGATAGTGATATATTATTACCTGACGGCTCGGGAATTGTTTTGGCTGCTCATTTTCTTAGAAAAAAAAAGATAAAGAAAATTGCTGGTGCTGATATACATCAATATCTTTTGCAATATGCACATACAAACAAGAAGAAGATTTTTTATTTAGGCGCAGCTCCAAAAACATTAGAATTAATAGATAAAAAAATTTTTATAGAATACCCTAATATTAAAATAAGTAGTTACTCACCTCCATATAAAACACAATTTTCTAAAGAAGATTCAAGAAAAATGATTGAAGAAGTCAATCAATTTAATCCAGATATTCTTTTTGTGGGAATGACAGCTCCAAAACAAGAAAAATGGGTGGCTTTAAATAAAAGTAATTTAAATACTACCATAATCGTTTCTATTGGTGCTGTTTTTGATTTTTATGCGGGCACTGTGCAAAGATCTAGCTCTTTTTGGATTAAAATAGGTTTAGAATGGTTACCTAGATTGATAAAAGAGCCAAAAAGATTGTGGTATAGAAATTTTGTATCTAGCCCAAAGTTTTTATGGTATTTAATAAAAACAAAAATTGCAAACATCTAATAAAAGCTGATAATTAATTTTTTTTTGGTATATTTCGTTTAATATAAAAATAAAAAATCACTATAATTATAAAATAACGACAAGCCCCCCAATTAATATGAGTATTATCTGTAAAGCAATACACATTAATTTAGACTACAGTTTTTATTTAAACCATTTTAATTCGCTGTGTATAAATAGAACATCTAAATCTAAAAAGCTAATGGTATTTATCAACCACCAATTTTATTAGTTATTAAAGATGCTAGGTCTAGTATTAGTGTAGTTCAGTTAATATTGTCTTATAAAAGTATTTTAAATATTACAAAGTAAATTAAAATTTGAAACCATGTTTTTTTCGTTGAATAAATATTTATCAGTGGTATTATTTCTATTAATGCTAACTTCCTGCGCAAGTAAGAAGGACGTGTTGTATTTTCAAGACATTGATAATTTAAATGTGAGAAAACTAAATTATTCGACTTCTAAGATCCAGATAGATGATATTATTAATATAAAAGTAACCGCTTTAAATGCTGAGTCTGTTGCCCCTTATAATTTAGAAAATGGAATATCACCAAATACAAGTTTTATAGAAATTTTAAAACTTCAAGGTTATCTGGTTTCAAAAGAAGGTGAAATTGTTTTTCCAATTTTAGGTAATATTAAAGTCATAGATAAAACTATTTCAGACCTAGAATATCACATTAAAAAGTTATTAATCGATGGAGGACATGTAGTAGATCCAACAGTAAGTGTAAGGCTTTTAAACTCAAAGTTTACTGTTTTAGGAGAAGTAAAGCAAGCAGGCACTTTTAATATCACGGAAAATAACATTACCCTTCTTCAAGCTATTGGGTATGCAGGAGATTTAACAATAAATGGTTCAAGAAAAGATGTTTTAATTATTAGAAGTAAAGATGGTAGGCAGTTTACTCAAAAAATTGACTTAACAACAACGGATTGGTTCAATACAGACTATTATTATATTGAACAGAATGATGTCATTTTAGTAAATCCAAATACAAACAAAATTAAAAGTTCTGGATTTTTAGGTACTTCAGCTGCTGTAATGTCCGCTATTTCTTTAGTATTGACCTCTATATTAATTTTTATAAGTAGTTAATTGCAATGAATAAAGAGATGCCATTTTTTAAATCTAAAAAGAAAGAAACGTTTAATTTAAAACGTGAAATTTTTAGATATGCCAAAAATTGGAAATGGTTTTTATTATCAATAACTATTCTTTTGGTAATTGCATTTTTTGGTAATAAAACAAGACCTGAAATTTACGAGACTTCGGCTAGAGTAAAAATCATTAATCAAAAAATGAATGAGATAGAGTTACCTGGAAATTTAACTTCATTATTTGAAGATTCTAAAGTAAATTTAGAAAATGAAATAGAAATTTTTAAATCATACAGAATTCTAGAAAAAGTAGCTAAAAGTTTAAAACTAAATGTTAGGTATTACAATATAACAGAAACCAGAACAACTCAAGTTTGGGATATTCCTCTAAAAGTTTGGCCAATTAGTGACTTAAATCCTCTGCCTACAAAAGGAGAATACATTATAAATGTTAATGAGAATGGATATTTAATTTCAGATATGAATAATAAAAAGTGGAAAATAAATTCACTTTCTATGGATAAAGCGTTTAAGGATTTACCTTTTTTAATAAAGTTAGACGCTATTAATAACTTTAAGAATTTAAAAAATAAGAAAATTAAAGTAAGATTCTTTACAATTAAAGAAGCTACTTTAAGGCTGCTGAATGGTTTAAATATTGTTCAAGTAGGTAAAGATAGTGAAATACTAAAAATTTCTTTAAGAAATGAGAGCAGCGCAAGGTCAGAGGCAATACTTAATGATGTCGTAGAGAAATTTAATGAAGATGGTGTAGGAGATAGAAAACTTATTTTCCAAAGAACTATTGATTTTGTTGACGAAAGGTTTATAGATTTAACAAAAGAATTGGACTCAATAGAAAATGAAAAAAGAAGCTTTAAAAGAATTAACAAGCTTACAGATATTGAGATGGATACAGAGCGTAACTTATCTGATAAATCAAGTTCTAACCTTCAAAAAACAAATTTGGAAACTCAGCTAGAGATAGCAAGAATTATAAGAAAGACGCTTACAAATAATAATAATTCTGAATTATTACCTGTAAATATTGGCCTTGGTATTACTGGTATTAATGATCAGATTGTTCTTTACAATCAGAAATTGTTAGAAATTAACAAGTTAAAAATTAGTGGTGGTGTAAATAATCCATTAATCAAAAACTTAAATGAGGAAATCAATAATTTAAAAAACAATATTTTTACATCTGTTGTAACTTATCAGAAAAAATCTGAAACAGCATTAAATAACATTAAAGTTATTGATGGGAAAAATAAAGGCTTCTTTAAAGAATTACCAAATAAGGAAAAGATTTTAAGAGAGATTGAAAGGGATCAAACAATAAAAGAAAACTTGTTTATTTTTCTTTTACAAAGAAGAGAAGAGGCAGCTATAAATTTGGTAATAACAGCGCCAACGTTAAAGGTTGTAGATTTTGCAATTACCAACCTTATACCCGTATCCGAAAGTCCAAGAATGGTTTATGCAAAAGCTTTTATAGCAGGTTTAGTAATCCCTTTTGTAATTTTATATTTGATGTTTTTTGTAGATACAAAAATTCAATCCAAAGAAGATTTGTATGCCAATATTACAACAAGTTATGTTATTGGTGATATTACTCTTTCAACGGACGGAAAAACATTCAATGGCAAAAGTGATAATTCTGATTTGGCTGAAGGTTTTAGAATGTTGAGAACAAATATTGGATATATGTTTAAGAACTTTCCTGAAAAGAATTCACCAAAAATTATTATGATTACTTCATCTAGGGAAGAAGAAGGAAAAACTTTTTGTGCTATAAACTTGGCTTTATCGTATTCAATTTTAAATAAAAAGGTACTTCTTTTAGATACTAATTTTAGAAATCCAGAAATTCCAAATTCCTTAAAATTAACAAATAATAACAATAAAGGACTATCCGATTATCTTTTGAAAAAAGTAAGTAATTTTAAAGGTTTGGTTTCTTACTATAAAATTGATAATACAGTTTTAGATGTTATATCAACCGGAAAATTATCAAAATCACCAGCAGAATTGTTAGCAAATGGAAAAATAGAGGAACTTATAGAATCACTTAAAGATCTGTACGATTATATAATTATGGATTCCACAGCAACAACTTCAGTAACAGATACCTTGTTAATTTCCGAGATTGCAGATATCACTCTATATGTGGCAAAAGCCAATTATACAAATAAGAAGGATATTGCTTTTTCTGAAGAACTAATTGCAACAAATAGGCTTAAAAACGTAAGTTATGTTTTTAATGGAGTTCCATCTAATACATTTTTGAAAACTAAAAAACTAAAATCGATAGGGGCAAAATTAGGTTTTAGGAAATTCAAAAGTAAAAAAGTATAGCTCAAAAATTACAGATAGTTAAACTAACTCCTGTTTATTTAAGAAATATTTAAAATATTTCATTCAGGTTGTTTTATTCATAATAATGATGATTAATTTTTAATAATATTTGTGTTTTTAAATTTAATCTTTAGATTTGTTCATTATTAATGGGAAAACTAATGTTAAATAAAAATTATACTCGTTTCTTTTTTTACTTTTATTTTTACAATAAAAGAAGAGACTTTGTATGTTTTTAAAAAGCATAAAAAATATATAAAGTCTCGAATTTACTTCGAGACTTTTTTTTTGAAATAAATCTAATAGTTTGAAAAATGTAATAGCCATACAAGGAGCAGAAGGCTCAAACCATCATAAAGTAGCTATAGACTTTTATGGAAAAGCAATTCAATTAAAAGAATGTATGTCTTTTGATGTTTTAGTAGACAGCTTGTTGGATAAATCTGCAGATTTGGGTGTAATGGCTTTAGAGAATACAATTGCAGGCTCAATAATACCCAATTATGCATTAATAGATAAACATAATCTTCACATAACAAATGAAGAATATCTAAATATTCATCATCATTTAATGGCTTTAAAAGGACAAGGTATTGATGATATTAAAGAAGTTTGGTCTCATCCAATGGCATTATTGCAGTGTAAAGATTTTTTCAAAAAACATCCTCATATTAAATTAGTGGAAGATGTTGATACAGCTGAGGTTGCTAAGAAAATTTCTAAAGAAAATTTAGTAGGAATTGCAGCAATTGCACCGAAAATAGCAGCAGAAATTTTTGATTTAAATGTAATTGAAGATGAAATTCAGACAATAAAAGACAATTCTACAAGATTTGTATTAGTACAAACTGAACAGCCAGAAATAAAAGAAGATGTAAATAAAGCTTCTTTAAAATTTCAATTAAATCATAAAAGAGGAAGTTTAGCCGCTATTTTAAATGTGTTAAGTGACTGTAAAATGAATTTAACTAAAATTCAATCGTTGCCAGTTATTGAAACACCTTGGAAATATTCCTTTTTTGTAGATGTAACTTTTGAGGATTACTCAGCATATAAAAAGGCAAAATCTCTAATAGAAATAATGGCAGAAGAATTCAAGATTTTAGGAACTTATAAAAACGGCAGGAATAAATTATGATACAACCAGCTAAAAGATTAGGTACAGTTCAAGAATACTATTTCTCAAAGAAGTTAAGAGAAGTTAGGGGATTAATAGCTGACGGGAAACCCATAATTAATATGGGCATAGGTTCTCCAGATTTGCAGCCATCAGCAAAAGTAATAGAGGCAATTCAAGGAAGTTTAAATGATTCAAATGCTCATAAATATCAGTCTTATCAGGGATTACCAGAATTAAGAGCAGCAATTTCTACATTTTATAAAAATAAGTTTGCTGTAGATTCAAATCCGGAGAATGAAATATTGCCTTTAATGGGAAGTAAAGAGGGAATTATGCATATTTCTATGGCTTTTTTAAATGAAGGTGATAAAGCTTTAATCCCTAATCCAGGCTATCCAACATACACTTCTGTTACAAAGTTAGTCGGCGCAGAACCTTTATTTTATAATTTATGTGATCAAAATAATTGGCAACCAAATTTAGAGGAATTAGAAAATCAAGACTTAACAGATGTAAAAATAATGTGGATCAATTATCCACATATGCCAACAGGAACAGATGCCACTATTGAAACATTTAAAAAGTTAGTTACTTTTGGTAAAAAGCATAATATTCTAATTATAAACGACAATCCTTACAGTTTTATTTTAAATGATAACCCTATCAGTATTTTACAAGCTGAAGGAGCTAAAGAAATTGCTTTAGAATTAAATTCCTTAAGTAAAACTTTTAATATGGCCGGTTGGCGAGTTGGAATGTTGTTGGGAAACTCAACCTACATCAACGAAGTGCTAAAAGTAAAATCAAATATGGATTCTGGAATGTTTTACGGAATCCAAAAAGGTGCAATAGAAGCTCTTGAATTATCTGATAATTGGTTTTTAGAACAAAATAAAATATATAAAGAACGTAGAGAGTTAATATGGCAATTGGCAGATAAGTTAAATACAACTTATAATAAAAAAACAACAGGATTATTTGTTTGGGCAAAAATTCCTGAAGATAAAAAATCAGAGGAAGTAACAGATTCAATATTATACAATAAAGATGTTTTTATCACTCCAGGAACTGTTTTTGGTTCTCAAGGAGAAGGTTATATTCGTTTTTCTTTATGTGTATCATCAGAAATAATTAAAGAAGCAATTAGCAGGTTTTAGACAATCATGAAAGGTGAAGGAGGAAAATTAATGGAATATAAAAAAGGGAAAGGAATTGCAATTGGACTTCGTATAGGCCTTTGTTTTGAAATCGCTATAGGCAACTATAAAAAAAATAAAGAAAAATAGAATAGCATTTTAGTAATTCTAGTTTGTAATCTATTGAAAATAAAAGCATGAAAAATATATTTTGTATTGGTATTGGTTTAATTGGCGGCAGTTTTGCTATCGACATAAAAAAACAGCATCCAGAATCTGTGATTTATGGAATTAGTAGAAAAGATACTACCCTAGAAAAAGCCTTGGAGCTTAATTTAATTGATAAGAAAGCAACTTTAGACGATTTAAACAATGCAGATTTGGTAATTGTATCAATTCCTGTAGATGCTACCGTAAAATTATTGCCTACTATTCTGGATAAAATCTCAGATAAAACTTTAGTTTTTGACGCAGGTTCTACAAAAGAAGCAATTTGTAAAGTCGTTGAACATCATAAAAATAGAAGAAACTTTTTAGCTTGCCATCCAATTGCAGGAACTGAAAATTCCGGGCCAACAGCTGCAATTTCTGGCTTATATAAAGGGAAAACAAATATCATTTGTGAGGTTGAAAAAACAACTTTTCATTTACAAGAAAAAGCTTTAGACCTTTTTAGAGCCATTGGAATGCGTATTCGATATATGGATCCCGTTTCGCACGATAAACATATTGCGTATGTTTCGCACTTATCTCACATTAGTTCATTTATGTTAGGTAAAACAGTGTTGGCCAAAGAAAAAAATGAAAGAGATATTTTCGACATGGCAGGTTCAGGATTCGCATCTACAGTGCGGCTGGCAAAAAGTTCACCAGCAATGTGGGCGCCTATTTTCAATCAAAATAAAGAAAATGTCATTGAGTCGTTAGAGGAATACATCAACAATTTGCAAAAATTTAAAGAATTGATGCAACAAGATAATTTCTCCGAGATATTTAAAGAAATGGAGAATACAAATTATATAAAACAAATTTTAAACGGTATAAAATAAAAGCCACAATAAAGATAAAAATGAAGAATACAGCAGCATTAAGAACATGGTTGGATGATATGAAATTAGATCATCCACTAGTAATAGCAGGGCCTTGTAGTGCAGAAACCGAAGAACAGGTTTTAAAAATTGCGCACGAATTAAAAGATTCTGATGTAAACTATTATAGAGCAGGAATATGGAAACCAAGAACAAGACCTGGTAATTTTGAAGGTGTTGGTGCTTTAGGTTTAGGGTGGCTAAAAAAAGTAAAAGAAGAAACAGGCATGAAAACCTGCACAGAAGTTGCAAACGCTGCTCACTGTAAATTAGCTATTGAAAATGATGTAGATTTACTATGGATTGGAGCACGTTCTACAGTATCTCCTTTTATTATGCAAGAAATTGCAGACGCCTTAGCAGGTACAGATAAAATTGTTTTAGTAAAAAATCCTGTAAATCCAGATTTAGCCCTTTGGCTTGGTGGTATTGAAAGATTATACACAGCAGGAATTAAAAATTTAGGTGCAATTCACAGAGGGTTTTCTACTTATGACAAGTCTAAGTACAGAAATAATCCAAACTGGCAATTGGCAATTGAATTCCAAAATAAATTTCCAGATTTACCATTAATCTGCGATCCTTCGCATATTACAGGAAATAGAGAAATGATTCAAGATGTTTCTCAAGTAGCCTTAGATTTAAATTTTGATGGTTTAATGATAGAAACTCATTGGGATCCTGAGAATGCTTGGTCAGATGCGGCGCAACAAGTAACCCCTACAAAATTAAAATCAATCATGGAGGAGTTAAAAATCAAGAAACCAACTGAAACAGCTGCAGATTATAGAGAATCGCTAGGAAATCTAAGAGCTCAAATTAATGTGGTTGATGACCAATTAATCGAGTTGTTAGGAAAGCGTATGGAAGTAGCTGATCAAATAGGAGCATTAAAGAAAGAGAAAAACGTTGCAGTTTTACAATCAAGACGTTGGAATGAAATTCTTGGAAATATGGTTTTAGAAGGAACTAGTAAAGGATTAAGTGAGGAGTTTGTATTAAAAATGTTTAAAGCAATCCACCAAGAATCCATTAATCATCAAGAAAAGATTATCAACGGATAATTTTTGGGCGTTACCTAAAGGTCAGGCTTTCATTACTCACTTTTTTTGCCAAAAAAAGCAAAAAAGAGTTCAAACATGCCATTCAATCCTTAACGCTTATTGCAAACCCAGACTAAAGTAATTAAGAGTTGCTTTCAGATATTTTATAAATACCCTTCAGATCTTTAAAATCTGAAGGGTATTTATTTTAAATTCTGCATCTTTGTAGTAATGAGAGGAATTGTATATAAATCTACAGGCAGTTGGTATTGGGTAAAATCTAAAGATGGTCTTTTGCACAAATGTAGAATTAAAGGAAAATTTAGGATAAAAGGAATAAAAAGTACCAATCCTATTGCAGTTGGAGATAAAGTTGTATTCGATTTAGAAAAAAAAGGAGATGAAGAAACAGGCGTTATTAAAACCATTTTAGATAGAGATAATTTTATTGTAAGAAAATCTGTAAATCTATCTAAACAAACCCATATTATTGCTGCAAATGTAGATCAAGTTTTCTTATTGATAACTATAAATAATCCGCCAACATTTACCGCTTTTATAGATCGTTTTTTAGTAACAACAAGAGCTTACAGAGTAGATACTATTCTAGTTTTCAATAAAATTGATGCTTATGAAATTGAAGAAAGAGCAGAGATTTTATACCTCAAAGATATTTATGAAGCTATTGGTTATAGATGTTTAGAAGTGTCTGCTACTCAAAATAAAAATGTAGATCAAATTAAAGATTTGATGTTAGGGAAAACATCAATGTTTGTTGGGCATTCAGGAGTTGGTAAAACTACATTGGTAAATGCAATAGAACCTTCTTTAGATTTAAAAACCAAAGAGATCTCAGATCAACACAAACAAGGGCAGCATACAACAACTTTTGCAGAAATGTTCGATTTAAGTTTCAATGCAAAAATTATTGATACGCCAGGAATCAAAGGTTTTGGGGTTGTTGATATGGATAAATATGAGTTAGGCGATTATTTTCCTGAGTTTTTTAAGTTAAAACAACATTGTAAATTCAATGATTGCTTGCATTTAAAAGAACCAAAATGTGCAGTTAAAGAGGCTTTAGAAAATGAAGAAATTAGCTGGTCTAGGTATAGGAGTTATTTGCAGATATTAGAGGGCGAAGAAGAAACCGAACATTACAGAACAGATATTTGGAATGAAGAAGATAATGAGTAGTTTATGAAAGTTGTTATTCAAAGAGTTTCCAAGGCAAGTGTTACAATCAGTAATAATAAAGTAGCTGATATTAAAAATGGTTTATTGATACTTTTGGGTATTGTAAATGAAGACACTCAAGAAGATATTGAATATTTAGTAAGAAAAACTGCAAACCTTCGTATTTTTAATGATGAAAATGGGGTAATGAACAAATCACTTATAGATATTAATGGAGAAGTAATTATAGTTAGTCAATTTACGCTTCAGGCTTCCACAAAAAAAGGGAATAGACCTAGCTATATTAAAGCTGCAAAACCTGAAGTAGCAATTCCTTTATATCAAAAATTTATCACATCTTTTCAAAAGCAGATCACTCAGAAAGTTCAAACAGGTGAGTTTGGAACAGATATGAAGGTTGCTCTCTTAAATGATGGCCCAGTTACAATTATTATTGATTCTAAAAATAGAGAATAAATTAACTTTTGTTAAAATTCTACTAAAAAGAATATTATTATTTGCCTAGGAAAATAATATAAGCGTATATTTGCCTAGGAAAATAAATTAAAAATTAATCAAAATTTTAAATAATGAAAAAATTAATAGTATCATTAGTAGTTATTACATCAGTATTAACAGCTTGTAAAAGTGAGAAAAAGGAAAAAGCTATAGAAACCAAAGTAGCAGAAAAAGTAGTGGTGGAAGTTTCAGAATTAAACAATGTAGATACAGCAGCATCAGTTTTATTTTGGAAAGGCACAAAACCAACTGGTGCACACGATGGTTCTGTAATGATTAAAGATGGTGATTTAGTATTAGAAGAAGGCAAAGTAACCGGAGGAGAGTTTGTAATTGATATGAGTTCGATTAAAGTTTTAGATATTCCTGCAGATAATGGAGGTAATGCCAAATTAGTTGGTCATTTAGTAGGCGCAGACTTTTTTGATGTAGCAAAATATCCAACATCTAAATTTGTTATAACTAAAGTAGAAGATAAAGGAGATAAAATTCATGTTACTGGTAATTTAACCTTAAAGGATGTTACAAAAAGTATTACAATTCCTGCTACGGTTGTGCAAGAGGGAGGTATAACTACTTTTGCTAGTGAAAAATTTATGGTAAACAGAGCAGACTTTAATGTAAAGTATGGTTCAAAATCATTTTTTGGAGATTTAAAAGATAAATTTATCGATGATAATATGGAATTATCTTTTACAGTTAAAACAAAATAGTAATTTTTTAATTAGAGGATTATTGTAGTTAAATGCTTAGTTTTATTTAGAGTTTACTCTCAAGGTATATTTATGCTAACTAATCATTTTGATTTCTTCAAATCCAATAATTAATACTCAGATTATTTAAATTTTAATAAGCCCAAAACTTTCAGTTTTGGGTTTTCTTTTTTACATTGCAAGGCTATTTAAAAGAAAAAATATTATGAACCTTCCCCGTAAACTCTTGTTTCTTGTATTATTTGCAGTATTTCCATTATTGTCTCAAGAAATTGATTTTACATCAGAAAACATTCCTTTAGAATTAAGAGAAAACGCTAATGCAGTTGTTAGAGACAATTCTATAGCAATTACGATTGAAGATATCGATAAAATGGTTGTCTCTAAACGAGAGGTAGTTACAGTCTTAAATAAACTAGGTAATACAGATGCCAAAATAGTTGAGTATTATGATAATGATACAAAAATCACTAAACTTTCTGCGATTATTTATGATGCATTTGGCAATCAAATTAAAAAATTTAAAGAAAGAGATTTTTTAGATGTAAGTGCCGTATCAGGCGGAACTTTATACTCTGATTCTAGAGTAAAATATATAGATTATACTCCAATTTCGTATCCATATACTTTAGTTTTTGAGTCTACATATAAAACCGCTACAACGGGTTTTATTCCTTGGTGGAATCCTGTAAATGGATATTATGTTTCTTTAGAAAAGAGTGGTCACAGAATTAAAAACCTCAAAAATATTCCTTGGCATATAAAAGAAACCAATTTCAATAAGTTTAGTACTTAAAAGTCAGATAATTTAAGAATGCTAATTACAAAAAAACAATTAATGAATAAAATTCTTATAATCATTTTATTATTTATTTCTACGTTATCTTTTTCTCAGAAAGTTAAGTTTGGAAAAGTGTCAAAACAAGAACTTGAAGAAAAATATTATGCAAAAGACTCAACAGTAGATGCAGCATATTTATACAAATATAGAAGATCATATTTCTCATATAGTTCAAGGCAAGGGTTTCAACTAATTACGGAAATCCATGAGAGAATAAAAATTTATAACCAACAAGGGTACGATTATGCTAATAAAATCATTAAATATTATAACCCTGATCATAGGACATCTGAGGGTGTAAATGGAATTAAAGGATATACCTTTAGTCTGGAAGATGGTAAGGTTTTTAAAGAAAAACTCAATAGCACCGGTATTTTTAAAGAAAAGATTAATAAATACAATAGTCTCTATAAAATTACAATGCCAAATGCAAAAGTGGGATGTATTTTAGATTTAAAATATTCTATTTTTTCTCCTTATGCAACTTCAATTCCAGATATTCAATTTCAAAAAGGTATTCCAATAAAAGAGTTAAAAAGTAGAGTTGAGATTCCTGAGTATTTTATTTTTAATAAAAGAAATAAAGGTTTCTACAATATACCCATGAAGGAGACTTCAAAGTCAAGCAATATTGGTGATATTAAATTTAGAACTATGATATACTCTTTTGAAAATAAAAATATTCCTGCACTAAAAGATGATGAAGCATTTGTTGCGAATATAGATAATTACAGAGGAGGAATTAAATTTGAATTAGCTAGTGAAAATTTTATTTCCATTGGGGGAGATTTTAAAAACTATTCCAATTCATGGAAAAATATTAGTAAACAGATATATTCATCTTCATCTTTTGGTTCAGAATTAAAAAAATCAAATTATTACAAAGTAGATTTACAAAATATTATAGCAGATGCGAAGACAGATCAACAAAAATTTATATCAATTTTTCAATTTGTAAAGTCTAAAGTAAAATGGAATGGGTTTTACGGGAAATTTACAGATAAAGGTGTGAAATCTGCGTACAAAGAAAATATTGGGAATGTTGCAGAAATAAATTTAATTCTTACTTCCATGTTGCGATCTGCAGGTTTAAATGCTAATCCTGTTTTGGTAAGTTCAAGAGGAAATGGACTTCCATTGTTTCCTACAATTAAAGGATTTGATTATGTTATATCAATGGTTAGATTCTCAGATAATACCTATGCTTTATTAGATGCAACAGAGCCTTATAGTTTGCCAAATGTTCTTCCGGCAAGAGCTTTAAATTGGAATGGGATGTTAGTTTCTGAAGGAGGTGCTTCTTCATGGGTAAAGTTAACAGCATCTAAACACGCCAAGGCAGAAAATGTTATCATGGTTAAACTGACTGACGATCTTGAAATAAACGGTTTATTAAGAACAAAATATCAAAATCTTAGAGCCCTTAGTTTTCGTAGAAATTATAATCATATTAAGCAGGATGAGTTAATTAATAATTTCGAAGATGAGAATAACATAGAAGTTGAAAATTTCAAGATTTCAAATAAAAATTCAATAGGAAAACCTCTTGTAAGAAATATAAAGTTTAATTCTGAAGACTTGGTAGAAACAATAAATAACAAAATATATATTGAACCTTTATTGTTTTTAACTAAAAGAGAAAACCCTTTTAAATTAGATGAGAGAAAATTTCCTGTAGATTTTACAACTGCTTGGGAAGATACTGAGAGAGTAATTATTGAAGTACCTGAAAATTACAAAATTGAATCAATTCCAGAACCAATAGCCTTAGCCCTGCCCGATGATATTGGTATTTTTAAATTTCAAGTTTTAACTAAGGGGAATAAGATAAGTACAATTTCTAAATTGCAATTTAATAAGGCCTTAATTCCTTCAGATTATTATCCATATTTAAAAGATTTTTATAATAAACTTGTAGAGAAAGAAACAGAAAAAATTGTGCTAACTAAAATTTAAATTTCAAACCCAAAACTTTCAGTTTTGGGTTTTCTTTTTTACATTGCAAGGCTATTTAAAAGAAAAAATATTATGAAACTTCCCCGTAAACTGTTGTTTCTTGTATTATTTGCAGTATTTCCATTATTGTCTCAAGAAATTGATTTTATATCAGAAAACATTCCTTTAGAGTTAAGAGAAAACGCTAATGCAGTTGTTAGAGATAATTCTATAGAAATTACTATTGAAGATATCGATAAAATGGTTGTCTCTAAACGAAAGGTAGTTACAGTCTTAAATAAACTAGGTAATACAGATGCCAAAATAGTTGAATATTATGATAATGATACAAAAATCACTAGACTTTCTGCGATTATTTATGATACATTTGGCAATCAAATTAAAAAATTTAAAGAAAGAGATTTTTTAGATGTAAGTGCCGTATCAGGCGGAACTTTATACTCTGATTCTAGAGTAAAATATATAGATTATACTCCAATTTCTTATCCATATACAATAGTTTTTGAGTCTACTTACAAAACATCTTCAACAGGTTTTGTGCCTAGTTGGTTTCCAATTAATGGCTATTACATATCTGTAGAAAAGAGTCAATACAAACTAAATAACTTAAAAAAGATAAAAGCTAGGAAAAAAGAAAAAAGTTTTGATGGGTATTCTATTGAGGATAAATCAAATGAATTTGATTTCAATTATATTTTAACAAATCAAAAAGCGATAGAATATGAAAATCAAAGTCCAAATTCTATAGATTTTATGCCTTATTTAATGGTTGGAGTTAATTCTTTTGCTTTAAAAAATGTGATTGGTAAAGCAGATAATTGGCTAGAATTTGGAAAATGGAGATATGATTACTTGAAAAATGGTAATGATGAATTATCTGAAGAAATAAAACAAAAGGCGTTGAAGTTGGTAGAAAATATTGAGGATCCAATAGAGAAAGCGAAAATTATATATCAGTTTATGCAAAATAGAACTAGATATATAAGTGTTCAAGAGGGAATTGGAGGTTGGAAACCTATACCAGCAAATCAAGTAGATAAAGTAGGATATGGAGATTGTAAAGGCTTAACAAATTATATGAAAGCTTTATTAGATGCAGTAGGTGTTCAATCACACTATTCTGTTATTTGGGCAGGAAATGAAAAGAGAAGTATTGAAAAAGATTTTTTCGGAATGCAAGGAAATCATGTTATTTTAAATTTACCCCATGAAGGTAAAGATATTTGGCTGGAGTGCACAAGTCAAACTACTCCTTTTGGTTTTTTAGGCGATTTTACAGACGATAGAGATGTTTTGGTTATAACTCCAGAAGGAGGAATTATAAAAAGAACTGCAATTTATAAAGACGAAGTAAATCTTCAAACCATTAATGGAGAGATAGAATTAACTGCTTCTGGAGATGTAAAAGGAAAAATAAAAAGAGTGTCTAAAGGTATACAATATGATAATAAATCATATCTAGATGGATATACAGATGAAGAATTGATAAAAAACTATAAATCTAGGGTTTGGAGTTATAATAACAATTTAGAAGTAGACGCTTTTGAATTAAATAACGATAAAGAAAATATAATTTTTACTGAAGATTTAGAACTTTCTATAAAAAACTTTGCTTCCATAAATGAAAATGACTTTTTGTTTAGAGTGAATATTTTTAATAGGGAAAGCTTTGTGCCTAAAAGATACAGAAAAAGAAAATTACCATTAAAAATTAGAAGAGGTTATAAAGATGTAGATGAGTATACTGTTAAAATACCTGATACTTATAAAATAGAATACCTTCCTGAACCTAAAGAGTTATCTACAAAATTTGGTACTTATACAATCAGTTTTAAACAAATTGACGAAACTACTTTTTCTTATAAAAAAGAGATTTTAATAATAGAAGGAACTCATCCAAAAGAAGAGTATAAAAAGTATAGAAGTTTTAGAAGAAGTATTGCTAAATACGAAAATTTAAGAATTGCACTCATAAAAAAATAAAAATGCTAAAGAATATTATTGTTGGAATTGTGTTGTTATCGCAATTATCAATTGTTGCTCAAAACTACAAATTTGGTAAAGTATCAAAAGAAGAATTAGAAGAAGAGTTTTACCCTCTAGATTCTACAGCAGATGCTGTTTATTTATTAAAAGAAAGAAAAACATATTACTCTTATAATAGCAACAAAGGTTTTGAAATTGTGAATGAATTTCATATTAGATTAAAAATTTATACCAAAGAAGGGTTTGATTACGCTACGTTTAATATTCCCTATTATAGACCTGAAAAAGGAAATTCAGAACGAATTTCAACATTAAAAGCAAACACCTATAATTTATCAGAATCAAATGAAATCGAATCTAATAAATTGTCAAAAAAAAATATTTTTGATGAAAAGAGAAGTAAATTTAGCCATGTTAAAAAAATTACAATGCCAAATGTTAAAGAAGGTTCCATAATTGAGTTTACATACAAATTAACATCTCCATATTACACAGTTATAGATCAGTTAGATTTTCAATTTGGAATACCAGTAAAACACCTTTTTGTAAGTATAGAAACTCCAGAATGGCTAATTTTCACAAAAAAAAGTAAAGGTTTTTATGTGATTTATCCAATTGAAACAAAAAGAAATGGAGATATTACGTTTAGAACTAAAGTTAGAACATCAACAAGAAATAATGGATATGCTGGTATGGGAACTACTTTAAGTACTAAATGGGTTACATCAAAGCAAAATTTAAATTATAATGTAGAAACATTTACTGCAGAAAACATACCAGCATTAAAAAAAGATGAGCCTTTTGTTAGCAATATAAATAATTATAGAGGTGGTGTTAAATATGAATTATCGGCAACTAATTACCCAAATACTGTCTATAAAAGTTTTTCAAATACATGGGATGATGTTACTAAACAAATTTATAAATCACCTAATTTTGGTGAAGAACTAATTAAAGAAAACTATTATAAAAAAGATTTAGAATCTATTTTAACTTCTTTAGAATCTGATAAAGAGAAGTTAATGGCAATTTTTCAATTTGTAAAATCTAAAGTGAAATGGAATGGGTCTTATGGGAAATATACAGAAAAAGGTACAAAGAGTGCTTATAAAGAGGGTACAGGAAATGTAGCTGATATTAACTTGATATTAACAGCTATGTTACGTTCTGCAGGTATAAATGCAAACCCTGTTTTAGTAAGTACAAAAACAAATGGAGTTCCATTATTCCCAACGATTAAAGGTTTTAATTATGTCATTTCTTCAATACAATTTCCAAATGAATCTTATATATTGTTAGATGCAACAGAAAAATATAGTACACCAAATGTGTTGCCAGCAAGAGCTCTAAATTGGAATGGAAGAATAGTTACTAAAGAAGGTAACTCTTCTTGGATAAAATTATCATCTCCCAAATCTGCTGTTGAAGAAAATATGATAATGGTAAAAATTTCGGAAGATTTAATTTTAGATGGTTTTATTAGAACAAAATATGAAAACTTGAATGCATTAAATTTTAGAAAAAGTAAAAATCATATTAAAGATGAGGAATTAATTGCCAAATACGAGGAAAGTAATAATTTAGAAATTGAAGATTTCAAATTAATAAATAAAGAAAGTTTAGGTAAACCAGTTACTAGAACTGTGAAATTTTCTAGTGAGGATTTAATAGAACAAATTGGCAACAAAATATATTTAGAACCTTTGTTGTTTCTGACTAATCGTAAAAATCCTTTTAAGTCTGATGAACGTAAGTTTCCTGTAGATTTTACTATAGCATGGAAAGATCAAAATAGGGTATCTATTCAAATCCCAGAAGGTTATATTATAGAGAAACTACCAGAATCAATGGCAATTGCTTTACCAGATAATTTAGGTGTTTTTAAATACCAAGTAGCTCAAATGGGAAATAAAATAAGTACAGTTTCAATTTTACAATTTAACTCTCCTGTTATTCCAGCAGAGTATTATTCTTATTTGAAAGATTTTTACGGAAAATTAGTTAATAAACAATCAGAAAAAATTGTGTTGGTGAAAAAATAAAACTTTTAATTTTTCACAAACGAATTGCAGTAGTATTTTTAACTTGCTCAATTGCAAAAGTGCTATGAGTACTACCAATATATTTTATGGCTGTTAATTTTGTAACCATAAAATCTCGATATTCGTCCATATCTTTAACATATACTTTTAAAATATAATCAAAATCACCACTAACATGAAAACATTCAGAAACTTCTTCTAGTTTTAAAATTTCTCTTTCAAAAGTGGTAACATATTCTTTAGAATGTTGAACCAGTTTTATGTGACAAAAAACTAAAAATGATTTTTCAATCTTGTTTTTATTAATAATAGCTACATACTTATCAATTATTTTTTGATTTTCTAGTTTTTTAATACGTTCATAAACAGCAGTTACAGAAAGGTTTAATTGAAGTGAAAGCTGTTTGGTTGTTTGCTTACTATCGTTTTGAAGTAAATTAATGAGTTTTTTATCAATGGAGTCTAACATAATAAATTTTCTAAAATTGAAACTAAAACAAAGTTTATTTAGTTTTTAAAGTTGTAAAATACATTAAAATTAGAAAAATAATCTATATATTATCATTTATGTTGATTTATTTTCTATTCAGGTTTAATTTTGTGTTATAAAATACAAAAGCATGAAATTCAATCCAGCAGATAATATTCAAGATTTACAATACTTTGGAGAATTTGGAGGCGTTAATCCTTCCATTTCAGATTCATCTACATATACCTTTTTATCAGCAAAAACAATGTTTGATACTTTTGAAGGAAATGCAGACGGTTGTTATTTGTATTCACGCCATTCAACACCTTCAAATTTATACTTGGGAGAGGCTTTAGCAGCAATGGAAGGAACAGAAACTGCAAATGTTTCAGCCTCAGGAATGGGAGCCATTACGCCGGTTTTATTGCAGTTATGTGATGCAGGAGATCATATCGTATCTAGTAGAACTATTTATGGGGGTACTTATGCATTCTTAAAAAACTTTACACCAAAATTAGGAATAGAAACATCTTTTGTAGACATTACAAAATTAGATATCGTAGAGAAAGCCATAACCAAAAATACAAAAGTCTTATACTGCGAGTCTGTGAGTAACCCACTTTTAGAGGTTGCAGATATAAAAAGTTTATCAGCTTTAGCAAAAAAATATAATTTGAAATTAGTGGTGGATAATACTTTTTCGCCACTATCAATTTCTCCGGCAAAATTAGGAGCAGATATTGTTTGCCATAGTTTAACTAAATTTATCAATGGTTCTTCAGATACAGTTGGAGGTGTTGTTTGTGGAACACAAGAATTTATTGACGATTTAAGAAACGTAAATGACGGAGCAAGCATGTTATTGGGCTCAACTATGGATAGTTTGCGCGCGGCTTCTGTCTTAAAAAATATGAGAACTTTGCATATCAGAATGAAACAACACAGTTATAATGCTGCTTATTTGGCTGATAAATTCCAAGCAGACGGCTTAAAAACAGTTTATCCTGGTTTAAAATCACATCCATCTCACATCCTTTTTAAAGAAATGATGAATGAAGCTTATGGTTTTGGAGGAATGTTAACTTTAGATGTGGGTTCATTAGAAAAAGCCAATGAATTAATGGAGTTAATGCAATACAAAAACTTAGGATATCTAGCAGTTAGCTTAGGCTTTTACAAAACGTTATTTTCGGCACCAGGAAGTTCAACATCATCAGAAATTCCAGAAGATGAGCAAAAAGAAATGGGGCTTTCAGATGGTTTAATTCGTTTTTCTATAGGTCTAGACAATAATATCGAAAGAACATACCAAATGATGAAAGCTTGTATGTTACAAGTAGGAGTTTTATAATTTTCAAAGTAAAATAGAAACTTTATTTATTTTAAGGGCAAAGCACCCAATAAAAGAGGAATTTTTGCAATATTTGTATTTTAAGCTTAATAATGAACAATAATCTATTGATTTATGTTTTTTTAAATTATTCATTATGAAAATATTAGTGCAAATAGCAAGAATAATTGTAGGAGTCTTATTTATATTTTCAGGTTTTGTAAAATTGGTAGATCCAATTGGGTCTCAATATAAATTTGAAGAATATTTTTCAGAAGGTGTCCTAAATCTAGAATTTCTAATTCCTAATGCATTGCCATTTGCAGTATTTTTAATTATTTCAGAGATTGTTTTGGGATTTGCTTTATTAGTGGGATGGAAGGCAAAATTTACTGTTGGAAGTTTAAAAATCATGATTTTAGTATTCTTATTTTTAACTTGGTATTCAGCTTATTATGATAAAGTTACAGATTGTGGTTGTTTTGGAGATGCTATAAAGTTAAAACCTTGGGAAACTTTCTATAAAGATGTAATTCTAACCCTTTTAATATTCTTTATTGGATTTAAAATCTATTGGATAAAACCAGTTTTGCCGAAAAGTAATCCTGGTTTCGTCGTTTTCTTATCTTTACTAATTTCAAGCACAATTACTTATTATGTATTGGTTCATCTGCCAATTATCGACTTTAGAGCATATGCAATTGGTAAAAATATTCCTGAAGGAATGGTTTATAAAGACGATGGAGAAATTCCTCCGGTACATGATTTCTTTTTAGAAGATGCTCAAAATGATTTAGCTTCAAAAATTCTGAAAATGGATAAAGTAATGCTTGTTATTATGTCTAGTTTAGAGAAATCAGATTACATAGCATTTCCAGAAGTGAAAGTATTTGCACAAAAAGCTCTCAAAAAAGGTTATAAAGTCTATGGAGTTTCAGCCTCTTTTTCTGAGATTATTCAGTTAACCACTGAGAAATTTGAACTTCCTTTTGAATTTTTATTTTGCGACGAAACAACCTTAAAAACAATGATTAGAGCCAATCCAGGTATCATGATTTTAAACAAAGGGACAGTTACTGAAAAGAAAAACTGGAGAGACATTGAAGATATAGAACTATAATGAAAAGTTTGTTTTTAGTTTTTATTGGAGGGGGTTTTGGTAGTGTTTTACGTTTTTTGATTGGAAAATGGTTTAATAATACAGAGAACGGAATTCCTTATGGAACTTTTATCACAAATATTTTAGGGAGTTTAATCATAGGATTAATTCTGGGTTATGCCGCAAAAAATGAAGCATTAACTCAAAATCATACGTTATTATTGGCAACAGGTTTTTGTGGAGGTTTTACTACATTTTCAACGTTTGCTTATGAAAATCATATATTTTTAAAATCAGGAGACTTTACCTCTTTTGCTCTTTACACAATTATGAGCTTTGTGGTTGGATTTATTGCTGTTTTTGCAGGAATATATTTAGTTAAATTTATATAAATAATGGTTCCGATTTATTAGAACTATAAAAAATACATCTATATGAACGAATTTGTTACCTATCAATCAGAAGAAAATTATGCAATTATTACCATTAATAACGGTAAAGCAAATGCTATTTCTCATGACGTAGCTGATGGTTTAAATGCGGGTTTAGATAAGGCTGAGCAAGAAGATAAAATTGTCATTTTAACAGGTACCCCCGGTATTTTTTCTGGAGGTTTCGATTTAAAAGTGATGACAAAATCATCTGAATCAGCTTTAGAATTAGTAACAAAAGGTTCTAAACTATCTTTGAGAATGTTGTCTTTTCCGAAACCAATTATTGTTGCGTGTAATGGACATGCCATTGCAAAAGGAGCATTTTTGTTGTTATCAGCAGATTACAGAATCGGTACTCAAGGTGATTTTAAAATAGGTTTAAATGAAGTTATAATTGGTATGACCATGCATCATGCAGGCATTGCAATTGCAAAATCTCGTTTATCAGAATCTTATTTGGCAAGAAGTGTAAATAATGCAGAAATATATAGTGTTAAAGATGCTATAACTGCTGGTTTTTTAGATACTGCAGTTCCTGAAGATTTACTTTTGCCTACTGCAATTAAAGTTGCAGCCATGTTTTCAAAATTGAATAAAACTGCACATGCAGCAACTAAATTAAGAGTTAGAAAGCCGCATTTAGATGCCTTAACTCAAGCTATTCAATTAGATTCAAAAGGTAGTATTTCTTTGAGTTAGTCATTTTAAATTTATTATTTTCGCGTTTAATTAAACAAAAATAGTACTTAAAAAGCAACAAATGAAAGCATATATTTTTCCAGGTCAGGGAGCACAATTTACAGGTATGGGTTTAGATTTATACGAAAAATCTCCATTAGCGCAAGAGTATTTTGAAAAAGCAAATAATATTTTAGGCTTTTCAATCACAGATATTATGTTTGAAGGAACTGCTGACCAGTTAAAAGAAACTAAGGTTACACAGCCAGCAATTTTTATACATTCTGTAGTTCTAGCTAAAGTTTTAGGTGATGGTTTTCAACCAGCAATGGTTGCTGGGCATTCATTAGGTGAATTTTCAGCATTAGTAGCAAACGAAGTTTTATCTTTTGAAGACGGTTTAAGATTAGTTTCTAAGCGTGCTTTGGCAATGCAAAAAGCTTGCGAAATTGCGCCTTCTACAATGGCTGCCGTTTTGGGTTTAGATGATAATATTGTTGAAGAAACTTGCGTAGAAATTGATGGAGTGGTTGTAGCTGCAAATTACAATTGTCCCGGTCAACTAGTGATTTCCGGAGAAATTGAAGCTGTAGAAAAAGCATGTGAAGTTTTAACTGAAAAAGGAGCAAGAAGAGCTTTGTTGTTACCAGTTGGAGGTGCTTTTCATTCACCAATGATGGAACCTGCAAGAGAGGAATTAGCAGCAGCAATAGAGGGTGCTCAATTTAGTGAGCCAACTTGTGCAATTTATCAAAATGTTGTTGCAAAAGCAGTGACTAATCCAGATGAAATCAAAGAGAACTTAATTGCTCAATTAACAGCTCCGGTAAAATGGACGCAATGCATACAAGCAATGATTGCTGATGGAGGAACTGAATTTATAGAAGTTGGTCCTGGTAAAGTTTTGCAAGGTTTAATGCGTAAAATTGATAGGTCTGTAGCTGCTAGTGGAGCAAGTTTATAATATTAAAACTTCAAATCTAAAGGTTACAATGTCTTTTTATTAAGACGGAGAATTCAGCATCACACTTTATTAAAGAGGTTCTAATTTTTAGGATTGGTTTAAAATGAAATTTAAAAAGCGGCTTGCAAGACTATTTGAAAGTCGCTTTTAATTATAAGAGAAATCTACTTTTTGCTTACAAAGAATAAACGTAAATTTGCACCCATTAAATTGAAAGATGATGCAATATAATCACCAAGAAATTGAAAAGAAATGGCAAAATTTTTGGGCTAATAACCAAACTTTTAAAGTTTCTAACACTTCAGATAAGCCCAAATACTATGTTTTAGATATGTTTCCATATCCGTCAGGAGCAGGTTTGCATGTTGGGCATCCTTTAGGGTATATTGCATCAGACATTTACTCACGTTATAAACGTCACAAGGGTTTTAACGTAATGCATCCTCAGGGTTATGATTCTTTTGGTTTACCAGCAGAGCAATATGCTATTCAGACTGGTCAACATCCTGCAAAAACAACAGAAGACAATATAAAAACTTATAGAAGACAATTAGATCAAATAGGTTTTTCTTTTGATTGGAGCAGAGAAGTGAGAACATCTAGTCCCGAATATTACAAATGGACACAATGGATTTTTATTCAACTATTCAATTCTTGGTACAATAAAGATTCAGATAAAGCAGAGGATATTTCTAGTTTAGAAAAAATATTTAAAATAGAAGGAAATAAATCTGTCAATGCAGTTTGTGATGAAGAAATCAAATCTTTTTCTGCTGATGAATGGAAAGTGTTTACTAAAAAGGAGCAAGAAGAGGTTTTACTGCAATACAGACTTACTTTTTTATCTGATACAGAAGTAAATTGGTGTCCTGCTTTAGGAACGGTTTTGGCAAATGATGAAATTGTAAATGGAGTTTCAGAACGGGGTGGTCATGCAGTTGTTCGAAAAAAAATGACACAATGGTCTATGCGGATTTCTGCCTATGCACAACGTTTGTTAGATGGTTTAGAAACTATAGATTGGCCTCAGCCATTAAAAGATTCTCAAACCAATTGGATTGGACGTTCGCAAGGTGCAATGGTTACTTTTAAAGTGGAAGGAGATTCTCATAAACAAGCATCAGAAGTAAAGTTGTCTTATAAAGAATTAGAAACTTTAAAAGAACTTCGTCAGAATTTATCTAAAGCTGAGGTAACGCTTTGGAATGAATTAAAAAAGAAAAAAGGAGCATCTAAATTTAGAAAAAAATATACAGTTGGTCCATTTTTGGTTGATTATGTTAGTGTTTCTAAAAATTTGATTGTTGAGTTTTCTGGCAAAGAAGATGAAGAAGACAGAATAACATATTTTAATAAAGAAGGTTTTAATGTAATTCATTTTACAAATAAAGAAGTGCTTGAAAATGTAGATAAAGTCATTTCTGAAATCAACTTAGCAATTCAGTTTCCTAAAGTAATTGCAAAAAAACCTATTGGTAAAAAAAATGTAAAAGAAAATAATCAATATAAAATTGATGTATTTACAACAAGACCAGATACTATTTATGGAGTTAGTTTTATGACATTGGCTCCAGAACACGAGTTAGTGTCTAAAATTACAACTGAAGCTCAAAAAGCAGAGGTTGAGGCTTATATAAAAATTACGGCAAAACGCTCTGAGCGTGATAGAATGGCAGATGTAAAAACTATTTCTGGTGCTTTTACAGGGGCTTATGCAATTCATCCTTTTTCGGGAGAAAAAGTTCAAATTTGGATTGGAGATTATGTCTTAGCTTCATATGGTACAGGAGCCGTAATGGCTGTTCCTTGCGGAGATCAAAGAGATTATGATTTTGCAAAACATTTTAATATTCCAATTCCTAATATTTTTGAAAATGTAGATATTTCTGAGTCTGCTCATGTAGATAAAGAAGGAACTGTAATTGCGAATTCAGACTTTTTATCAGGATTAAAATATAAAAAAGCGTTAAAATTATCCATTTACGAAATGGAAAAACGTGGTTTTGGTTATGGAAAAATAAACTATCGTTTACGTGACGCGGTTTTTAGCAGACAACGTTATTGGGGAGAACCTTTTCCTGTCTATTATAAAGATGGAATGCCGCAAATGATTGATGCTAAATACTTACCAATTGTTTTGCCAGAAGTAGAAAAATACCTACCAACTGAAGATGGAAAACCGCCTTTAGGAAATGCAGAGGTTTGGGCTTGGGATTCTAGAGCAAAGAAAGTTGTCTCTAATGAAAAGTTGAAAAATAAAACAGTTTATCCTTTGGAATTAAATACAATGCCAGGCTGGGCAGGAAGCTCTTGGTATTTTAATAGATATATGGACTCCAAAAATGAAGGTGAATTTGTAAGTAAAGAAGCTTTGTCATATTGGAAAGAGGTTGATTTGTATATTGGAGGTTCAGAACACGCAACTGGGCACTTATTATATGCACGTTTCTGGCAAAAATTCTTGTTTGATAAAGGAATTGTTCCTGTTGATGAGTTTGCAAAAAAGCTAATTAATCAAGGGATGATTCTGGGGACTAGTGCAGTTGTATATAGGATTTCGGGAACAGATAAATATGTTTCTAAAGGATTGAAAAGTCAATATAAAACTGATGAAATTAGAGTTGATGTAAAACTCATAAATAGCTCTGACGAATTAGACGTTGAATTATTAAAAGACTGGCAACCTCAATTTAAAAATGCTCAATTTCTTTTAGAGGAAGGTAAATATATTGTTGGTAGAGAAGTTGAAAAAATGTCTAAACGTTGGTTTAATGTTGTAAACCCTGAAGATATTTGTGAAGAATATGGTGCAGATGCATTAAGACTTTTCGAAATGTTTTTAGGTCCTTTAGAGCAAGCGAAACCTTGGAAAACTTCTGGTATTTCTGGGGTATATTCTTTCTTGAAAAAATTATGGAAGTTATTCTATAATGGAGATAATGTTGAAGTTTCAGATAAAAATCCAACTAAAGATGAGTTTAAAATATTACATAAAACCATTAAAAAAGTAGAAGAAGATATAGAGAATTTCTCTTTCAATACATCAGTTGCAACCTTTATGATTGCTGTAAATGAGCTAACTGCATTAAAATGTAATAAGAAACAAGTATTAGAGCCTCTTTTAATTTTATTATCTCCTTATGCACCTCATATTGCAGAGGAGTTATGGAGTAGATTAGGAAATCTAGAGAGTATTGCTACAGCTCCTTTTCCAGTTTTTGAAGCAAAACATTTGGTAGAAAGTTCTAAAAACTATCCAATATCATTCAATGGTAAAATGCGTTTTACTTTGGAATTGTCTTTAGATTTATCAAAAGAAGAAATTGAAAAAACAGTGATGTCTCACGAAAAAACTCAAGCACAATTGGCGGGAAGAATTCCAAAAAAGATAATTATAGTTCCTGGAAAAATTGTGAATATCGTAGGTTAAGATAAAAATTCCATTGTGATTCTCACAAAAGTGTCAGTCTTCAAGGAAAAATTCACTTAAATTAAAATTAAAGTCATTACAAATAAATGTAATGACTTTTTTTTAGATTGATATTCTAGTTATAAAAACCTATTTTTGATAAAAGATTTTTTATGACTACAACAAGGTCAAACGGAAGTTTGTACACAAATATTCAAAATAAAATTGCAACTATAGAGTTTGGTCATCCTGCCAGTAATTCTTTTCCAAGTGAATTGTTGGATAGATTAACTAAAGAACTTTTTAAGGTTGGTAAAAATGATAACGTTTCAATTATTGTTTTAAAATCTGAAGGAGAAAAAGCATTTTGTGCAGGCGCTTCTTTTAATGAATTGATTGCAATAACAAATTTAGAGGAAGGAGAAAGATTCTTTTCTGGTTTTGCCAATGTAATTAATGCAATACGAACTTGTGGGAAATTGGTTATTGGTCGTGTGCAAGGCAAAGCTGTTGGTGGCGGAGTAGGTTTGGCTTCTGCCTGTGATTATGTATTTGCTATTGAAAACGCAGCTGTAAAATTATCAGAATTAACAATAGGAATTGGTCCTTTTGTAATTGAACCAGCTGTTAAAAGAAAAGTTGGTTTAGCTGCGCTATCAGAATTAACTTTAGATCCAACAAGTTGGAAAAATGCATATTGGGCAAAAGAAAAAGGTTTGTATTTCAAAGTTTTTGAAACTATTAGAGAATTAGATGATGAGATTGATGTTTTTACGAAAAATTTAGCCTCTTATAACCCAAAGGCTTTATCAGAAATGAAAAAAGTATTATGGCAAAATACAGATAATTGGAAAACGCTCTTAACTGAAAGAGCAAGAATTTCTGGAGAGTTGGTATTATCTGACTTTACAAAAAAAGCTTTAGCTAAATTTTCAAAGTAATTATTTTATGAAAATTGTATCTACAAATCTTGGAGAAAGAAAAATAGTAACTTACAAGAACAAAACGGTTGAAACAGGTATATTTAAATATCCTGTTGATGTTCCTATTTTTTTAGACGAAGAAAGTGTAAAAGGTGATGAAATTTTAGACAAAAAACATCACGGAGGTATAAACCAAGCCGTCTATGCCTATTCATTAAAACATTATAATTTTTATAAACCTTATTATCCAGAGTTAGATTGGGAATGTGGAATTTTTGGAGAAAATATAACTATAGATGATATGAATGAAGAAGAGATTCATGTAGGCGATACTTTTAAAGTTGGTGATACTATTTTAGAGGCCACCCTGCAAAGAAACCCTTGTTATAAATTGGGGATTCGTTTTAATAACATGAAAATTGTAAAACAGTTTTGGAATACAACAATGTGTGGTGTTTATTTTAAAGTTTTACAAACTGGGTTTGTGAAAAACGGAGACGTTTTCCATCAAATTAAAAGTAATTTAGAAAATCCGACTATCGCAGATTTATATATAAATAAAAGAAAAGAGAAAGGCATCATATGAAAATAAGAAAAAGGTATATTACGCTTATTTTGTTGGCTTTATTTCCTTTTTATAAAATAATTCACGACAAAAATTACTGTTTTGGAGATTTAGATTTGGTAATTATAGCTGGTTTCACAATACTTTATATTATTGCTTTTTTAGCAGTTTTTTTCTATAATTTGTACAAAATAACTTTAAAAAAAGAGTTATTTAATTTTAGACCATTGGTTATAACACTGGTCTTTTTTACAACGTTATACCTGGCATTAGAATACCATGATGAAAATTTTTTAAAAGATAAAGTTCAGATATTTAAAAGTACATCAAAAGAAAATACACTTTTAGAGATAAATTTGTTTAGTGATGACACTTTTGAATTAAAAACAATTTATCAAGACTATCCCAAATCTTTTTGTGTTGAAAAAGGAAATTATTACTATAACAAAGATACTCTCTTCCTTAATAAGTTTAATAACTTAGATGGTAATATAGTTTTTGGTGATGTATATATTTACGATGAAAAATTTAAAAGTTTAAACCCGATTTATTCTGGTTTGCCAATTTTTGTATTAAAATAATAATAAATTTTAATTTTTTGGATTTTCTTATCAATTAATTATGTACATTTGCATGTGCCTTTTAAAGAAGGTACACTTTTTCTTTTTCATAGCAATTTTCCCACTCAAATTTTTGAGTGGGTTTTTTTATGATTGTACCAACAAAACACTTTAAACCTATGGTAAATTCATAATTATCAAATATCTTTGCAAAATAGTTGGCCATTATGAATTCAACAGTATTTACAGAGACAAAAACTTCAATGCATACTCTACTATCAGACTTAAAACAACTTACAAAAGTTGGGCTGTCTATGAGTGTAGTTTTTTCATCTGTTGCTGGTTATTTATTGGCTGTAGAAGTTATTAATTTTACCATCCTTTCTCTTTTGGCCTTAGGAGGTTTTTTTATGGTTGGAGCTTCTAACGCATTTAATCAAATTATAGAAAAAGATATAGATGGCTTAATGCAACGCACAAAATACAGGCCTTTACCTACGGGAAGAATGTCTGTGAATGTTGCCATGTTTATTGCAGTGCTATTTACAATTTTAGGCATTTCCATTTTATACAGTATCAATCCAAAGACAGCATTATTTGGCGCAATTTCAATTTTTATTTATACTTGCGCATACACTCCATTAAAATCAGTTACTCCTTTAACAGTTTTTGTTGGTGCAATTCCAGGTGCAATTCCTTTTATGTTAGGTTGGGTGGCAGCCACAGGAGATTTTGGCATTGAAGCTGGATTTCTTTTTATGATTCAGTTTTTTTGGCAATTTCCGCACTTTTGGGCCATTGGTTGGTTACAATTTGAGGAATATAAGAAAGCAGGTTATAATATGCTTCCAATGAATACTAAAGATAAGGGAGCGGTAAAGCAGATCATTTTTTACACTATCGTGATGATTTTGGTTTCAATAGCTCCAGTATTGCAAGTTTCAGGAGATTTTTACATTCATCCGTTTACGGCAATAATTATAGCTTTATTAGGTGGTCTTATGCTGTTTTATGCCATTAAATTGCACAAAACCGAATTGAATACGGATGCTAGAAAATTAATGCTGGCAAGTGTTTTTTATATTACAGTGGTCCAAATTATTTATGTTGTTGATAAATTTTTACATTAAAAATGATAGAAAGACAAGCTTTAGAACAAGAGTATATAGTAGCCAAAAGGAAATCTGCAAAACCAATGTTGTGGGTTTCAATGATAAGTATGGTGATGTTTTTTGCAGGATTAACAAGCGCATATGTAATTAGTATGAAAAGAGATGATTGGGTCTCTTTTGATTTGCCTCAGGCATTTTATGTAAGTACATTCTTAATTGTTGCAAGTAGTATAACCTTATTTTTATCTCAAAGATTTTTAAAACAAAATAACAGACAATTATCTTTAATTCTTTTAGTAATCACACTATTTTTAGGATTGGGTTTTATTTGGCAACAATATATTGGTTTTAACCAATTAAAAAGTATCGGGTTATTTTTTACAGGTCCAGAAAGTACAGTATCAACCTCGTTTATAATTGGTATCACGTTTCTGCACGTTTTACACTTATTGGCAGGTGTAATTGTGCTCTTTGTTGTAATTTATAATCATTTTAAATACAAATATAATCCAGATGATATGCTTGGCTTTGAGTTAGGTGCAATTTTTTGGCATTTTGTAGATGTACTATGGATATATCTATTTTTCTTTTTCTCTTTTATTAAGTGATAGAAAATAGTTATTTTTGGCGAAAGTTTAAGATTTAATTAAATATAATTTATGGAAGCAAATATTGCTGTACCTTCAGATGGAAAAAACACTTGGGATGGAGGTGGTGTAAGACCATTTGGCGCAAGTTACGGAAAAATGATGATGTGGTTTTTCATCCTTTCTGATGCTTTAACATTTTCAGGGTTTTTGGCGGCTTATGGTTTAACGCGATTTAAGTTTATAGATTCTTGGCCAATCGCAGATGAAGTTTTTACTCACATTCCTTTTATTCATGGAGAATTTCCGATGTACTATGTTGCTTTTATGACATTTGTATTGATCTTTTCTTCTGTAACTATGGTTTTAGCTGTAGATGCTGGGCATAAAATGCAAAAGAATAAAGTAGCTTGGTATATGTTTGCTACTATAATAGGAGGTTTAATTTTCGTAGGTTCACAGGCTTGGGAGTGGAATACCTTTATTAAAGGTTCGTATGGAGCAGTTAAAACTACTGATGGTAAAATTTTACAATTTACATCACCAAAGTTAGATGAAAATGGGAATCAAATTCTAAATGGAGAAGGTCAAATTGTATACAAACAGATTGCTTTAACAGATTTTGTAGTTGGAGAAAGAATGGACTCCAAAGAAAGTCACACTCGCAAAAATGGTCTTTGGTGGATGAGCGGAGATGAAGTTACAGAATATTCCGTGGCACAAGTTATGGCGTCATATCAAAAGAATCCTGCTATTCAAATTAGAAGCGAGCAAATAGATATGGGTAAAAAACAAAAAGTAGTTTTATCTAGAGAAAAGGGTGCAGAAGAATTGGCAAAAGGAAAGCTGGTAGTAGAAGGTGCTAACTTAGAAGTAAACGAATATGGGAATACAATTTTTGCAGATTTCTTTTTCTTTATTACTGGTTTCCATGGTTTTCACGTATTTTCTGGAATTGTTATAAATATTATTATCTTTTTTAATGTGATTCTTGGTACTTATGAGAAAAGAGGACATTATGAAATGGTTGAAAAGGTTGGATTATATTGGCACTTTGTAGATTTAGTTTGGGTATTTGTATTCACTTTCTTCTATTTAGTATAATTAAATAATAGCTTAAAAATGGCACACGCACACGAATCACATACAAAAAGAATCTGGAATGTATTTTGGATTTTATCGGCAATAACAATTGTAGAAGTAGCTCTAGGTATATTTAAACCAGCTGTATTGCATTTAACAAGTTTTTTAGGAACTAGTCCTTTAAATTGGATATTTATTATTCTTACTTTAGCCAAAGCATACGGAATTACTTGGGCATTTATGCACATGGAAGATGAAAAGAAATGGTTTAGGCGTTCGGTAGTTTGGACTGCCATATTCTTAATCAGTTACCTAGTAACATTGCTTTTAATCGAAGGAGATTATTTACACGAAACATTAGGGCCACTTGTAAAATGGTAATTAAAAAAGATAAGGTGGTTTTATAATCACCTTTTTTTGTATTCAATAATTTTAAATTTTTAATTCTAAATAGATGAAGTTTTTTACAAAAAAGAGAATTGTATTATTTCTGTTATTTATTTTTCCTTTAATCTGTTTTTTAATTCTATCAACAGGAGAAAATAATTTTAAAAAACTTCCAATCCTTACTGAAAACGTAATAGATCTCTCAGAAATTGATACTTTACAAACAGTGCAATTAAAAGAATCAGTCTCTATTGTTTGTTTTTTGGGAAATGATGTTAAATCAATGACGTCCGGTTTATTAAATCTGAATGAAAAAATTTACAAGAAGTTTTTAGACTATAAGCAATTTCAAATTATTGCAATTTATCCTAATGATAAAAGTGAAGAAGTAGCAAATTTAAAAGATCAAATTGGCGCTTTTACAGACATGCAAAAATGGAGATTCTTGTCCGGTAATAAAGCACAGATTAAGGCTTTTTATGAAAGTTTTCAGTATAATGAGCCATTAAATAATTTAGCATCATCAAAAGCATTTTTGATTGATAAAAATTTGAATTTAAGAGGAAGACTGAAAGATGATAAAACAGATAAAAAGCTTTATGGTTATTCACTAAATTCTGTTTCAGAATTAAATGGTAAATTAAAAGATGATTTAAAAGTATTATATTATGAGTATTATGCCGCTTTTAAAGAGAAAAATAAGAATAAAGCAAATAGAAAGGAAGTAGGTTTATGAGTAAAAAAAATTCATATATAGGTATTGCTTTTATCATATTACTTTTTGGAATTTACACGGTTCCAAAAATAGTCGACCGATTTAAAGATTCTGGTTTGGCATATCTGAAAACATCAGGACCCTCATCAACAAAAAGAAAAGTACCTCAATTTAGCTTTGTGAATCAAGAAGAACAAACAATAACTAACGATAGTTACAAAGGCAAAGTTTATGTGGTAGAATTCTTTTTTACAACTTGTCCTTCCATCTGTCCAATAATGACAGATAAAATGCTACAACTGCAGGATGCTTTTTTGTTAAATCCCGATTTTGGTATCGCTTCTATATCTATAACTCCAGAGATTGATTCTCCTGAAATTTTAAAAGAATATGCAAAAAATAAGGGGATTACGCACAAAAATTGGCATTTATTAACAGGAAGAACTGAAGACTTTGTGTATGATATAGCTAAAAGAGGTTTTAGCTTATATGCCGGTAAAGGAGATAAGGATCATGGTGGATTTGAGCATTCAGGATATTTTGCATTGGTAGATAAAGAAGGTTTCTTACGCTCTAGAATAGATGGTAATGGTAATCCAATTATATATTATAATGCTATTGAAAATGAGGGTTTTCCTGATCAAATTAACGAATTAAAACAAGACATTAAATTATTATTAGATGAATAATTCAATACAAGAAAAAAAGTACAAGAAAATTATTACGGCTTTATCTATTATTATACCAATAGCTGTGGCAGCATTATTTGGTGTAAATTTAAGAAAATTAGGCTTTGATGTAGAACCATTAAACTTTTTGCCACCTATTTATGCATCAATAAATGGTTTAACTGCAGTTTTATTAATTCTAGCCGTATTCGCTATAAAAAAAGGCAATAGAAAGTTACATGAACAATTAAATACAACAGCAATTGCATGTTCATTACTGTTTTTGTTAATGTATATTGCTTATCATATGACTTCTGATTCTACAAGTTTTGGAGGCGAGGGTGTTGTAAAATATGTGTATTATTTTATTCTAATAACGCATATTGTTTTATCGGTAATTGTAATTCCTTTTGTGTTATTAACTTATATGAAAGCTAAATTGACAAATTTTGTAGAACATAAAAAAATTGCAAAAAAAACATTTCCAATATGGCTGTATGTTGCTGTAACTGGGGTTATTGTTTATGTAATGATTTCTCCATATTATGTAAATTAATATCGCTTTAATCTAACAATGTATGTCCTTTATTAAAAAAATAAAACTGAAAAAGTTTTGGCAAAATACTTTTAAAATAGCCATTCCCTTTTTCATTTTTGTAACGGTTATATCACTATTAATGAATAGTTGGAGTGCTATTTTTTCAGGAGATTTTACGAAAGTAGCCCAGGTAAATTTTACTGATGGGAAATGGATTAGATTCTGGTCATATAAGGTTTTTTTAAGCTTTATTTATGCAATGTATATGACAAATAAAAATATGAAATAAAAAAAGCGACTTAAAAGTCGCTTTTTTAATCTAGTTTAAATTAAGTACTAATTTAATTGAATTAAGTCAATACTACTTTCTTTTACTTTTTGATTTAGTGCTTTAACATCATTACTAAACAAAGCGTAAAGTTTTGTCAATTCGATATCAATCTCTTTTGTGATTTCATTTTTAAATTCAATGGCTTGATTTGTCGGAGCATAATTTCCAATTCTAGTTAGTGAATTTAAATGTCCTAATTTGTTGTTTAATCGAATTGGAAAATTTAGAGGATCCTGTCCACTTTTTGATTTAGTTTGATATAAAGTCTCTTCAATTTTAGTCATATCCTTTACTAATTTGTCAGCAAAATCAATTAAAGCTTTATGTTCCTGTTTATCAGAAATCGATTTTTTCAATAAATTAACTTGATTTCTTACTTTTTTAACATTCTTTAAAGCCTTGTGAGTTTCTGTCATTTTTGCATTGATATCATTGATAAAATCAAATTGTGCTTTCATATCACTTTCAGTAGCTTCAGACATTGGATTACGCATGATATTAAAGCTTTGATTCAATTTCTTTTTGTTTACTGTTAATTCCACTTTATAACTTCCAGGCAAAGCCATTGGGCCAGAAAGAGAAGCCCACCAAAGAATCATTCCTTTTACAGACTCAGCACCATCGTACATCATGTTCCAATTAAACACATTATTTTCATCTTTTACTTTTAACTTTTCCTCTTTGTTTTCTTTATTTGGATTAGTACTGAATGTTTTTATGTGCTTATTATTAGCATCAAAAAAGGAAAGTGAAATGGTATCTTTTTCTTCAATTTTCTTTATAAAATAATTAACAGTAATACCACCAGAATGATTTGTTCCTGCCGTTCTAGAAGTTTTGCCATTTCCGCCAGATAAGTTGTAAGCATTTTTTGGTTTGTACAAAACTACATCTTCTTTCAATAATGATGAGTTTAATTGGTGCAATGGAGTTAAATCATCAATAATCCAAAGTGAACGACCTTGAGTTGCAGCAATTAAATTATCGTCTTTAATAGCGAGGTCTGTAATAGGTACGATAGGTAAATTTTGTTTAAAGGTTTGCCAGTTTTTACCATCATCAAAAGAAATATACATACCTCTTTCTGTACCAGCATATAATAAACCTTTACGTTTTGGATCAGCTCTTAATGCTCTTGTGAAATCTTCATTACCGATTCCGTTTGTAATTAGCTTCCAAGATTTACCATAATTTTCGGTTTTGTAAATGTATGGAGTATAATCACCCGTTTTATACTTTGTGCCTACCATATAAGCACCGCCTTTAGTAAAAGGATCAACTTCTATACAGTTAATCATCATCCATTCAGGCATTTTCTTTGGAGTTATATTATTCCATGTTTCTCCATTGTTTTTACTAATATGAACCAATCCATCATCAGAACCTGTGTAAATTAAACCCTTTTCAAAAGCCGATTCAGTTGCTGCGAAAATAGTTCCATAATATTCTACACCGGTATTATCTTGTGTTATTGGTCCGCCAGAAGATTTTAAAGTTTTAGGATCATTTCTAGTTAAATCAGGACTAATTACTTTCCAAGATTGCCCTTCATCTTCAGTAGCATGTAAATGATTGGATGCCGCATAAAGTCTCTTTTTATTATTTGGTGAAAAGAAAATTGGAAAATTCCATTGAAAACGATATTTGAAATCTTCTGCTCCATGGCCCATCGGATCGTCTGGCCATACATTTATAGCTCTTGTTTCGTTAGTTTTATGATTTTTTCTAGTTAATAGACCACCATAGCTTCCTCCATAAACAATATCGTTATTTAAAGGATCTACAGCAATATGTGCACTTTCTCCACCAGCTGTACTTTCCCAGTCAGATTCAGTAATAAATCTATTTGAATTTCTATGCGCAATTCTTACCGTAGAATTATCTTGTTGAGCCGCTAAAATTCGGTAAGGAAAATGATTATCTGTAGTTACTCTGTAAAATTGAGAGGTTGGTTGATTCATATATGTACTCCAATTTTCTCCGGCATCAAAAGAAATTTGTGCGCCTCCATCATCTCCAATAATCATTCTTTGATTATCTTTTGGTGAAATCCACAAATCGTGATGATCGCCATGAGGTGCATTATAAGTTTTATATGTTTTTCCACCATCTGTAGATTTATGATAACGTACATTCAATACATATAAGATATCTTGATCTTGCGTGTCTGCATATAAACGTGTATAATACCAAGCTCTTTGGCGTAATTTTCTTTCAGAATTTATAAGTGTCCAAGTTTTTCCAGCATCTTTAGATTTATACACTCCACCTTTTTTATTTTCAATTAAAGCATATACAATATCAGAATTTACAGGAGAAACTGTTACGCCACTAATTCCCCAAACTCCATTTGGTAAACCTTTATTTGTAGAAATGTTTGTCCAAGTTTCTCCTTCATCTGTACTTTTCCATAAGGCAGAACCCTCGCCTCCTGAGGATAAGCTGTACGGTGTTCTTCTAATATTCCAAGTAGTGGCAAATAAAACTCTAGGATTATTTGGGTCGATAATTAAATCTACGACACCAGAATTTTCATTAGAAAATAGCACTTTTCGCCAAGTTTCTCCTCCATCTGTGGTTTTATAAACACCTCTCTCTTGAGTGGGTTTGTATAAATCACCCATAACTCCTGCAAAGGCAATATCAGAATTATTGGGGTGAATTCTCATTCTGGGAATGTGTCTAGAATTTTTTAAACCTATGCGTTTCCATGTTTTTCCTGCATTTTCAGATTTCCATATTCCATCTCCAGACGAAACATTTCCACGAACAGTTTTTTCACCCATACCAACATAAATTACGTTATTATCTGAATTTGAAACTGCAACAGAACCAACGGAACCTCCAAAAAATCCATCAGAAATATTTTGCCAAGTATTACCGGCATCAATAGTTTTCCAAACACCGCCTCCAGTAGATCCCATATAAAAAAGATTTGCTTTGTTGGAAACTCCTGTAACAGTGGCACTTCTTCCACCTCTAAAAGGACCAATATTTCTCCATTTTATAGCACTAAAATATTCTTCAGAAACTTTGGTAGATTTTTTTTGTGCATTAACTTTGACATTTGCTGATAAAAAAACGCAAATTGCCAAAAAAAGTAAATTTTTCATTGTGGTTAGTTTGTATTTAGAATTTAAAAATAAGAATTAAAATCAATTTTTAGAATGGACATATTGTTAAATTTATTAGATGATAAAAAAATAAATGAAGAAATTATGATTTCTGGTTCGAAGAGTGAATCCAATCGATTATTGATTTTACAGAAACTATTCTCTGAAATTGCTATTCATAATTTATCAGATTCCGATGATTCTATGCATATGCAACATGCACTTTCTACAGATAAACAAATTGTTGATATTGGTCATGCAGGAACAGCGATGCGTTTTTTAACATCATATTTTGCTGTTCAAATAGGCAGAGAAACAGTTTTAACTGGTTCAGAAAGAATGCAAAATAGGCCAATAGAAATTCTGGTAAACGCACTAAAAGATTTAGGTGCAGAAATTACTTATGAAGACAAAGAGGGGTATCCACCAATTAGAATAAAAGGTAAAAAGTTAATTAAAAATAAAGTTCAGATTCATGGAAATGTTAGCAGTCAATATATTTCTTCTTTGATATTGATCGCTTCAAATTTAGAAAATGGATTAGAAATTGAATTGATAGGTAAAATCACCTCAATTCCTTACATAAAAATGACATTGAGTTTATTATCGCAATTGGGAATTGAAAATAATTTTGAAAGTAATTTTATTACTATTCATTCCAAACAAGAAATCCAAAAGAAAGTTATTGTAGTGGAGTCTGATTGGTCTTCTGCTAGCTATTTTTATTCAATTGTTGCTTTATCTAAAATAGATTCAGAAATAAAATTATCAGCTTATAAAAAAGAAAGTTTACAAGGTGATTCTTGTTTGGTCGAAATTTATAAGCATTTTGGGGTTGAGACCATTTTTGATGAGAATTGTATCACCTTAAAAAAAGTACAAGAAACCAATCAGAATACTTTAGAAATAAATCTCAAAAATGCACCAGATATTGCTCAAACTATTGCTGTAACTTGTTTCGCAGAGGGCATTTGTTGTAATTTGTCAGGTTTGCATACCTTAAAAATTAAAGAAACAGACAGATTAGTGGCTTTAGACGATGAATTGACAAAATTGGGAGCTTTAGTTTCAGTTTCTCAAGATAGTTTACATTTGGAGTTATCAACTGAAATCAAAGAGAATATTGCCATAAAAACGTATAACGATCATAGAATGGCTATGGCTTTTGCTCCATTAGCTTTAAAGGTACCTATTCAAATAAATAATGCTGAAGTAGTTACAAAGTCTTACCAAAAATTTTGGGATGATATGCGCCAAATCGGCATTAAAATAAATGAACTTTAAATTTAAGTAGCTAATTACTTGACAACGCCTATCTTCATATCGTATATTTGCCGCTTTTATAGCAAATTATACTTATGAAATTATCAAATTTTGATTTTGAATTACCAGAAGATTTATTAGCACTTTATCCAGCTGAACATAGAGATGAATCTCGATTAATGGTCTTAAATAAAAAAGATCAAACCATTGAACACAAGCAGTTTAAAGATGTAATCAATTATTTTGATGAGGGTGATGTTTTAATGTTGAATAACACTAAAGTTTTTCCTGCTAGAATGTTTGGTAATAAAGAAAAAACTGGTGCTAGAATAGAGGTTTTTTTATTACGAGAATTAAATGCTGAAAATAGATTATGGGACGTTTTAGTAGATCCTGCAAGAAAAATAAGAATTGGTAATAAATTGTTTTTTGGTGACGATGATAGTTTAGTGGCAGAAGTTATTGACAATACAACATCTAGAGGTAGAACATTACGTTTTTTATTTGATGGGAGTTATGAAGCTTTTAGAGAAAAATTAATAGAATTGGGTGAAACACCTTTACCAAAAGCAATAAATCGAGAAGTAGAGCCTTTAGATAAAGAGCGTTATCAAACCATTTTTGCAAAAAATGAGGGTGCAGTTGCTGCACCAACAGCGGGTTTACATTTCTCTAAACATTTATTAAAGCGATTAGAAATTAAAGGTGTGGATTTTGCTGAAATGACACTACACGTTGGTTTAGGTACTTTTAGTCCTGTTGAAGTAGAAGACTTATCAAAGCATAAAATGGATTCTGAACAAATTGAAATTCCAGCTGAATCTGCCACAAGAATAAATGCTGCTAAATTACAAAAAAGAAGAATTTGTGCTGTAGGTACAACAGTTATGAGAACTGTTGAGTCTTCAGTTTCTTCAAAACAGCAGTTGAATACATTTAAAGGATGGACTAATAAATTTATATTTCCTCCTTTTGAATTTAGTATTGCAAACTCAATGATAACTAACTTTCATCCACCAAAATCCACTTTAATGATGCAAGCAGCAGCTTTTGCAGGGTATGACTTTTTAATGGAAGCATATAAAGAAGCTGTAAAAGAAGGCTACAAGTTTTCTACATATGGAGACGCAATGTTGATTATTGAATAAAACTTAATCTTCGACATTTAAAATATAAAACTGGTACTTATTTAAGTGCCAGTTTTTTTATGCATATTTTTGCATTAGATTTTTATTGCAATTTTTTAACATATATTATTTTGGACAAAAAGAAAGATATCAGAGCTTTAACAAAAGAACAACTTCGAGATTTTTTTGCAGAAAATGGCGATAAAGCTTTTCGCGGAAATCAAGTTTATGAATGGCTTTGGAATAAGTCTTTACATACTTTTGAGGATATGACAAACATTTCTAAGCAAACTAGAGAAATGTTAGCCCAAAATTTTGTGATCAATCATATTAAGGTAGATTCTATGCAAAAGAGTAAGGATGGTACTATAAAAAATGGTATTAAATTACACGATGGATTTGTAGTAGAATCGGTTTTAATTCCAACTGAAAAACGAACAACAGCCTGTGTTTCTAGTCAAGTTGGTTGTAGTTTAGATTGTAAATTTTGTGCAACAGCAAGATTAAAACGAATGAGAAATCTGAATCCAGATGAGATCTATGATCAAGTTGTGGTTATTGATAAACAAAGTAGATTATATCACAATAAAAAATTGACAAATATTGTTTTTATGGGTATGGGAGAACCTTTAATGAATTATAAAAACGTATTAAAATCTATTGAAATGATAACATCTCCGGAAGGTCTAGGAATGTCATCAAAAAGAATTACGGTTTCCACTTCTGGTGTCCCAAAAATGATTAAAAGAATGGCAGATGAAGAAGTTAAATTTAATTTAGCAGTTTCACTGCATTCTGCTATAGAAGAAGTTAGAACTTCAATTATGCCTTTTAATACTACTTTTCCATTAAAAGATTTAAAAGAATCTTTAGAATATTGGTATGAAAAAACAAAACGTGCAATTACATACGAATACGTGGTTTGGGATGGAATTAATGATAGAAAGGAAGATATAAAAGCACTAGTAGACTTTTGTAAATATGTGCCTTGTAAAGTCAATTTAATAGAATATAATCCTATTGATGATGGCCAATTTCAACAAGCAAGTAATGCTGCAATTAACAATTATATTTCTAACCTAGAAATGAATGATATTACTGTGAATGTAAGAAGAAGCAGAGGTAAAGATATTGATGCGGCTTGTGGGCAATTGGCGAATAAATCTTAATAGGTTTTATGTTTCCTGAGTACTTCTTTATTTTGTATTTTAGCATACTGATTTTGAAATTGATTCAGCCTAAATGAAGCCGGTAGAACTCATAAAACTTCCTATAAAAAAAGAGATGGAGCTCTTTGAAAAAAAGTTCAAGGATGCAATGTTGTCTAAGGTTCCACTTTTAAATAGAATTACCTATTATATTATTCGTAGAAAAGGAAAACAAATGCGACCAATGTTTGTTTTTTTAGTTGCAAAAATGGTTTCTAATGGTGGTTTTGAAGAACGAACATATAGAGGGGCCTCTGTAGTAGAACTTATTCATACAGCTACATTGGTGCACGACGATATTGTAGATGACAGTAATAGAAGACGCGGTTTTTTCTCAATAAATGCCCTTTGGAAAAATAAAATTGCTGTTTTAGTTGGTGATTTTTTGCTCTCAAAAGGCTTATTACTTTCCATAGATAATGAGGACTTTGATTTATTAAAACTCATCTCTATTGCGGTTCGCGAAATGAGTGAGGGTGAACTACTTCAAATTGAAAAAGCTAGAAAATTAGATATTACAGAAACTGTTTATTTTAATATTATAAGACAAAAAACAGCAACTTTAATTGCTGCCTGTTGCGGAATTGGAGCTGCCTCTGTTAGTGCAAAAAATGATACTGTTCAACAAATGCGAAAATTTGGAGAATATATAGGTATTGCCTTTCAAATAAAAGATGATTTATTTGATTATACTGATGCTAAAATTGGAAAGCCAACAGGAATTGATATCAAGGAACAAAAGATGACCTTACCTTTAATTCATGTGTTGAATAAGTGTTCTAAAAAAGAAAAAGCTTGGCTTATTAATTCAATCAAAAAATATAATAAAGACAAAAGGCGTGTTAAAGAAGTCATCTCTTTTGTGAAAGAAAACGGAGGGATAGGATATACCATTTCCCAAATGAACAAATACAAAAATAAAGCACTTGCTATTTTAGACGCTTACCCAGAATCGCCTTATAAAAAATCGCTTTTGCTAATGATTGATTATGTTGTAGAACGTAAAATTTAGATTATAATTCTAGTAATTCTTCTAAAAATCCTCGTTTATTAGATAATCTAGGTACTTTATGTTGACCTCCTAATTTACCTTTTTTCTTAAGCCAATTATAGAATAAACCATCTTTTGCTACATGAATTTTAGGCATTGTCAACGTCATAGAATTATAACGTTTGGCTTCATAATCAGAATTGATGGCTTTTAAAGAATTGTCTAATATTTCTGTAAAGTAATTCATGTTTTCAGGTTTGTTACTAAATTCAATTATCCATTCATGACCACCACTTTTATTATCTTTCATAAAAATTGGGCCTACAGTATATTCATTTATTAAGGCACCAGTTTTTTCACACGTCAATTTTAAAGCATCCTCTACATTCTCAATATTTAACTCTTCACCAAATACATTGATGTAGTGTTTTGTACGTCCTGTGATTTGAATTTTATAAGGTTCTAAAGATGTAAATCGAACAGTATCACCAATTAAATAACGCCATAAACCACTGTTAGTTGTTATTACTAAAGCATAATGAATATCTTTTTTAACTTCAGATAAAGGAATGGCTTTTGAATTTTCACCCTTATAATCAGTCATTGGAATAAATTCATAGAAAATTCCGTAGTCTAACATTAACAACAATTCTTTAGAACCATTTTTATCTTGAATTGCAAAAAAGCCTTCTGAAGCATTATAAGTTTCAAAATATTGAAAATCTGCTTTTGGAATCAATTTTTTGTATTGCTCTCTGTAAGGATTAAAGTTAACACCACCATGAAAATACACTTCCAAATTTGGCCAAACCTCTAAGATATTATCTTTTCCTGTTCGTTCTAAAACTCGATTTAGTAAAACTAGCATCCAACTTGGTACGCCAACCAAACTTGTGATATCCTCTTTTATAGTTTCATCAATAATCGCCTCCATTTTAGTTTCCCATTCAGAAAGTAATGCAACTTCTTGACTTGGCGCTGAACTGTAATCTGCCCAAAAAGGAAGATTTTCTGTTATAATTGCAGATAAATCTCCAAAAAAGGAATTGTTATCTTCATAAATATCAGAACTCCCGCCTAAACGCAAACCTTTACCGGTAAACAATTGTGTTTCCTCGTTATTATTAATGTATAAACACAACATATCTTTACCAGCTTTCATGTGGCAGTATTCTAAAGCTTCATTACTTACAGGAATAAATTTACTTTTCGAGTTTGTAGTTCCACTACTTTTTGCAAACCATTTAATGTGTGTTGGCCAAAATATATTTTGTTCTCCTTGTCTGCAACGTTCAATCAACGGTTCTATACTTTCGTATTTTTGAATAGGAACTTTGGCTGCAAAATCTGTATAATTTTTAAATGATGAAAATTCGTGAGCTAATCCAAACTCGGTGCGTTTAGATACAGCTATTAAATTTAATAAAAGTTCATCTTGTACATCTATAGGATATTTTAAAAACAATTCAATTTGATGAATTCTTTTTTTTAAGAACCAAGAAATTATAGAATTTACAATCGGAAAAGCCATAAACTAAGTTCGTTTTTTTATGTAGTTTTGTGAGAAGCTAAAAATAATAAAATTTGTCATGCAATATCAAGGAGTATTAAAAAAAATGATTACTGAAAAAGCTGAACAAATTCAGTATTATTTAGATATGAAATCTGATTTCTTAAATATGAATCAGTTGCTAAACAAAGAAATTACCCTTTCATTTGTTACTTATGAGTGCTTAAATTGTCATTTAGAAAAAAAAATATACAGGCAAGGGTATTGTCAATCATGTTTTTTTGATATTCCGCAGGCTGCAGATTGGATTATCCGCCCAGAATTAAGTAAGGCCCATTTGGATGAAGAAGATCGAGATTTAGCCTATGAGAAACGTGTACAATTGCAACCTCATATTGTATATCTAGCAAACTCTAGTAATGTAAAAGTTGGTGTTACCAGAAAACAACAAGTTCCAACAAGATGGATAGATCAAGGAGCGCATGAAGCTATAGAAATTGTAGAAGTACCTAATAGGTATTTGGCAGGTATCACAGAAGTTGCTTTAAAAGAGCATGTTGCAGATAAAACTAATTGGCGTAAAATGCTTAAAAACGATATTGAAGACGCCAATTTATTAGAATGGAGAGATAAACTAAAGCAATATATTCCTGATGAAGCTAAAGAATATTTTATAGCAAATAATTCAGAAACAAATATTAATTTTCCGGTTTCCAAATATCCTGAAAAGCCAAAAAGTTTAAATTTGATTAAAACACCAAATTATAAAGGAAAATTAGTAGGTATTAAAGGGCAGTATTTAATTTTTGAAGATGAAACTGTTTTTAATATTAGAAGTAATGAAGGTTTGGTGGTTTTGATTGAAGTTTAAATTATGAAAATTAAACATCTTATAGGAAATGAATTAATATTTTTTTTAAAGAGATTATAAACCAATATCTAAATATTGAGGACTGGAGTTTAATTGAAAGTAGTGAACAATTTCAAACTCCAAATTATGCTGGTGGATTTGAAGCAACTGAACATGAATTTACCTTTAGTTATTTTGATAAGAATAGAAATGAATTTTGGTTTCATTTACCTTTAAACGATATACATAGAATTACTGAAGGGAATAATGTTGAAATCTATATGACAAAAGCGGAAGATTATTAAAAAAATAATATGAATAAAAATTTATTAAAAGTAGCCTTAGCACAAATTTCGCCAGTTTGGTTTAACAAGGAGGAAACCATTGAAAAAATTAAAAAATCGATTATAAGTGCAGCAAAGGAAAACTGTGAATTAATTGTTTTTGGTGAAGCTTTGTTACCAGGTTATCCTTTTTGGCTATCCTTAATTGGAGGCGCAGAATGGAATACAAAAACGAATAAAGAAATACATGCTCATTATGTTCGAAATTCAGTCACTATAGAAAAAGGAGAATTAAATTCTATTTGTAATTTGGCAAAAGAATACAATATTGCTATTTATTTAGGAATTATGGAACGTGCTCAAAATAGGGGAGGACATAGTATTTATGCGTCTTTGGTATATATTAATCAAGATGGAGCAATAAAATCTGTTCACAGAAAATTACAGCCTACTTATGACGAGCGTTTAACTTGGGCTCCTGGAGATGGAAATGGTTTACAAGTTCATTCTCTAAAAGAATTTACTGTTGGTGGTTTAAATTGTTGGGAAAATTGGATGCCTTTGCCAAGAACAGCTTTGTATGGTTTAGGAGAAAATTTACACATTGCTGTTTGGCCAGGATCAGATCATAATACTAAAGATATTACTCGCTTTATTGCAAGAGAATCACGCTCATTTGTAATTTCTGTTTCTGCATTGATGCAAAAATCAGATTTCCCAAAAGATACTCCGTATTATGATAAAATAGTAAAAACTGCGCCTGATGTTTTGGCAAATGGCGGTTCTTGTATTGCAGGTCCTGATGGTGAATGGATTGTTGAACCTGTTTTACATAAAGAAGGATTGATTATTGAAACCATAGATTTTAATCGTGTTTTAGAAGAACGTCAGAATTTTGATGTTGTTGGGCATTATTCAAGGCCAGATATAACCAAATTACATGTAAATAGAGAAAGACAAAGTACGGTTTCTTATGATAGTTAAATTATGACTTTTGAACAGAAAGAAATACAACTTCAACCTTTCAAAAGGGGTTTTCACTTGATCACTAAAAAAATTCTTGCTGAGTTTCCTGAAATTAAGTTTATTCATAAAGGTTTTCTAAAAGTATTTATAAAACATACTTCTGCAAGTTTAACAATTAACGAAAATGCAGACCCAACTGTGAGAGTCGATTTTGAAAATCATTTTAATAAAATGGTAGCAGAACACGAGTCTTATTATATTCATATTGATGAAGGTAGTGATGACATGCCTGCACATATAAAATCATCGTTATTAGGGAGTTCAGTAGAAATACCTATTACTAACGGAGAATTAAATTTAGGGATTTGGCAAGGTATTTATTTGTGTGAACACAGAAATTTTGGAGGCTTTAGAAAATTAGTAGTTTCTGCTTTTGGAGTTTAATTTTTGCTACTGATCAACTTTTCTAAAACCTTTTCAACTCCAAAATTATCATTACTTTTAGTTGAAAATTTTGCAAGTCCCTTAATATCTTTATGCGCATTTTCCATCGCAAAACTAAATTTAGCTTCTTCCATCATCTCTATATCATTATGATAATCACCAAATACCATGGTCTCTCTTTTACCAATATTTAAGAGTTGTTGAAGATATTTCAATGCATTTCCTTTATTGGCTTTTTTATCAGAAATATCTAACCAGTTTTGACCGGAAACTTTTAGTAAAGCTTCATTTTTTAAATGTTGAATTTGAGGGTAAATATATACTTCAGAAGAATCAAAATGATAAACTGCAATTTTAAAAATAGGCGTAGTTTTGGCAATTTCTTCTAAATCATCAACTTGTTGAAAACTTGTGTAATATTCTTGAAATAAATTGATAAAATTATCATCTCTACTTTCTATATAAGCAGCATTATCACAACACAAAACTATATTTGCTCCTTTAATATTCCTTAAAATAGGGATAAATTTTAAAGCTTTGTTTTTAGATAAAAAATTAGATAATAGCACTTCTTCTCCTTTTTTAGCAACCCCTCCATTTTCTGCAATTACATAAATATCATCCTTTATTTTCTTTAATCTTTCAACGATACTGTTATGTTGTCTGCCACTTGCCGCGCAAAAAATTATATTTTTTTCTTGTAGTTTTTTAAAAAGTTTAAAAAAATGGTTACTAACCTCGTGCTTGGAATTTAGTAAAGTTCCATCCATATCAGAAACTACTAATTTTACTTTTGAAAAGTCGGTCATTTTATCTTGTAGAATCTCGTAATACGATATCTGTTTTTATAACTTCTGTAATAATATCAGTATTCTTATTTTTGAGCTTATCAATTAAAATCTGAGTTGCTTTTGCGCCCATTTGTTCTCCATGTTGACTAATTGTTGTCATTTTAGGACTTGAGTGCCTTGATAAAATCCCATTAGAAAAAGCAATTACGGCAACATCTTTTGGTATCTTTTTACCACTTTTTTTGATCGCTTTCATGGCTGATACAGCAACAGATTCTCCAGTAGCAATTACTGCATCAATTTCGTTATTTTGAATAAAGGGCTTTACTTGCTTTACGTACTTTTTGTAATCTTTCTCTAATATATTTAATACAAGGTTTTCATTAAAAGCAAGTCCAACTTTTTCTAAACCTTTTTTGTATCCTATAAAGCGTTGTTTCCCAATATTCAAATCACTCATTGTAGAGATAAAAGCAATTTTTTTATGACCTTTTTTGTACAGATATTCCACAGTATTTGAAGCAGAAGTAATGTTATCTGTAACCACTTTATCACACGCAATCGATGTAGGAACCCTATCAAACATAACAATTGGTGTTCCGTTTTCAATAGTTTGTTTAAAGTGATTGTAATTGTCTTTAAGTTCGGTTTCTTTTGCCATAGATAATAAAAAACCGTCAATACTTCCATTAGAAAGCATTTCTATAATTTCTTGCTCTTTTTCAAAAGATTGATTGGAAATACACGTAATTACTTTATATCCTTTTTCTAATGCTGTTTTTTCAATACCCTTAAATACTTGAGCAAAGAAATAATTTAACATTGTAGGCATAATTACGCCAATTGTTTTTGTACTTCTATTTTTTAAGCTTAATGCATTAAAATTAGGTTTGTAATTATGCTCTTTGGCATATTTCTGAATTTTCTCTTTAGTTGCTTGACTTATTTCATAGCTATCATTTAAGGCTTTAGAAACAGTGGAAATAGAAACACTGAATTGCTTAGCTATGTCTTTAATGGTAAGTTTTTTCATAAAAAAAAGTTAGCCACTAAGATATAAAATTAATGCCACTCAAAATTTAATAAATTATGAAATATGAACCTTATTTTTTAGATTTTTTTGAATTTCATATATCATAAAGGCATAAACTATACTATATTCCAAACCTACAATCCATAAATTTTCTTGCCAAGGTGTGTTTGCATAAGCTTGATAACTTAAAATAATAACTAAACTCCAAACTACAGGAAACTTATATTTTGTGAAAATAGAGATTATTAAAGGAGTTGCTAAATACCAAGGATGCATAGTTGTTGCAGTAAAATAGTAAAAACACAAAGCAAAAAGTATTGCTGTATACAATTGGATCTCTGTTTCTATTTTTTTTAAAAAAGCTAAAATAATTAAAAAGAGAATGGTTAAAATTGGTATAATTTTTCCAATAATTGCAATTTCGTTATAGCCTCTAAACAAATATCCTATTTCTCTAAATATGTAATAAAAGCTGGCATTGAATTCAAAATTTCTAAACCATAAACCAATAGAGTTTGCGTAATTCTCGATTAATGTAGAGGAATAAAAAGGTATAAAAAGTAAGATTACTGTTGTTAAAATAATTATATAAAAGCTGACGAGCTTTGTGAATCCAAAAGGTTTGGATTGCTTTTCTACCGAAATAAAATTATTATTATTATAAAATTTGAAAGATTTTTTAGTAAACAACTGATAAAATAAAGGCAAAAATAACAAAGGAATTAATTTGATAGAAATTGAACAGGCAAGCAACAAACCAGACCAAATCCATTTTTCTTGATATAGTTTGTAAAGACTAAAAATTAAAAAGAATAACATTACGGGTTCAAAATGTAAATTACCAGTCATTTCTATAATGATAAAAGGATTTAAACCATACCAGAATATTTTTTTGATGGGTAAATTTAAATTTTCTAGTAATTTTTTACCAAAATAGAGAATTCCAATATCAGCTAATAGGATTTGAAATCTTAAAATAATAATACTACCAAAAATACTTTTGCTACTAAAAAGTGCAGCAATAAAAAATAATAATTGATTTAATGGAGGATAATTTGTGTAATGACTTCCGTTCAGTTCTCCCATACCAGCATATAGTTTCTGAGCTTCAGTTATTGGAAATTGATTTTGTTTGATAAATGTTTCTGGTAATGATAAATATGGATTTATTCCTTCAAAAAGCAATCTTCCATCCCAAATAAATCTGTAAAAATCTTGTGATAAATTTGGGCTAGCAAAAAGAAATATTAACCTAAAAAGGATAGCAATGCCAAATAAGTTTTTGAATGAAATATTGTGATTTTTCATCAATAAAAAAAAGCAACCAAAAAGAGATATCCATAATAAAAGTAGTTTTGGAAAGTTGGTTCTTTCTAAATTATATGCGAACAAAAAATAGAGAAGTATACTTAATACAATGAATAAAGTATCTCTATATTTTAGCAAAAAAGACATTATGCTTTAGAAAAAATAGATTTGAAAAACACATAGCCAAACCCAATAAAAAGCATCAAATGAAATGGGAATAGCCCATAGTCTCCTCCTTGATCTCCAACAATGGATGCACTGTACATTCCAAACGCAAAATAGATAGCCAATAAGCCTTCTAAAATAACATGAACAGAGGGTTTTTTCTTGATATATTTATTGTTTTTCCAACCATCTTTAATGGTCGTGATATTAAATTTTGGTGTCCTTACAAATTCACTTTTTTTACCAAAATGCCCTTCTAGAACGGCAATTGTATTGTGCAAAGAAAATCCCATTGCTACAGAAAAGAAAGTGAAAAAGGCGCCAATATATCTTAAGAATTTTAAAAATCCACCTCCATATCTATTTTTATACATGTGCCAATAACACACAAAAAAGATAATAGAACTTATCACAAAAAAACTCATTACATAAAAGTAGTTTTTTAAATGGCCATACTCGTTTTTAATGTATAACATGGGAATACTAAGAACAGCAACTAAAAAAATACAGGTAAACATTGAGCTGTTTAACAAATGTAAAATGCCATGAATTTTTGTTTTAGTAGAAATGCTTTTACTGCGTACAATTCTTTTTAGCATTTTTTGAAAATTCTCAGCTCCCCCTTTATTCCAACGAAATTGCTGACTTCTTGCTGCACTTATAATTACGGGTAGTTCGGCTGGAGTTTCAACATTTTCTAAATATTTGAATTTCCAATTTTTTAATTGAGCTCTGTAACTTAAATCTATATCTTCTGTTAATGTGTCTCCTTCCCAATTGCCAGCGTTATAAATACATTTTTTACGCCAAATACCCGCAGTTCCATTAAAATTAATAAAATGACCTTTGCTATTTCTACCCACTTGCTCCAGGCTAAAATGAGCATCTAACATAAATGCCTGAATCTTTGTTAAAGTGGAATAATTTCTATTGATATGCCCCCATCTTGTTTGTACAACTCCAATTTCTGAGTCTTTAAAATAAGGAACAGTTTCTAGTAACCAATTTGATTTAGGTAAAAAATCGGCATCAAAAATAGCGATGAATTCACCTTTAGCTATTTTTAATCCTTCTTTTAAAGCACCTGCTTTAAATCCTTGTCTATTCGTTCTCTTAATGTGTTGAATGTCAATTCCAGTTGATTTAATCTTAGAAACTTGTTGAGCAGTTATTTCAACTGATTCATCAGTAGAATCATCTAGAACTTGAATCTCTAGTTTTTCTCTGGGATATTCTAATGCTGCAATGTTTGTTAGTAAACGTTCCATAACATACAATTCGTTAAAAACAGGTAATTGTATCGTCACAAAAGGAATTTCAGTAGATTTAGAAAAATCGAACTTTTCTGAATCATCTATTTTATTTCGATGTTTGAGGTAGTTAAATAATAGATTTAACTGTGCTAGTGCATACATAAAAATAAGCAGTAAACAAATTGTATAAATAACAATGATGGTATATGCTAAAGCCATTATTTAAAGCTGTATTTAAAAATCCAGGTTAATATTTTAATCCCTGCAAATATAGAACCTTTTACAGTACCTGAAACTTTAGAAACGCCAATTCTGTTTCTATATTTTACAGGTATTTCTTTATAACTCATTTTTTGTTTTAAAACTTTAAGCTGCATTTCTACGGTCCAACCATAAGTTTTATCTTCCATTTCTAAAGCCAAAAGTTTGTTATATTTTATAGCTCTAAAAGGACCTAAGTCAGAAAACTTTGCCCCATAAAATAATTTCATTAAAAAAGTTGCAAGCCAATTCCCAAAAATTTGTTGTGGTGTCATGGATCCAGTTTCTCTTAGTTTTTCAACTCTTGCTCCAATTACAAAATCAATATCATCTTTTAGAATAGGGGCAACAATTTCTGTTAATTGTTCTGGATAATCAGAATAATCTCCATCTAAAAAAACTATTATTTTTGGTTTTTGTTCCAATTTAGAAATATAATCTATCCCTTTTAAGCAGGCATAACCGTAACCTTTTTTAGGCTCAGATAACACAGTAGCTCCTGCTTTTTTAGCATTTACTTCTGTATTATCGTTAGAATTATTGCTGATTACAATAATTTCATCAACAATATTAGGAATGTCATTAATAACGTTTGCTATAGAATCTTGCTCATTATGAGCGGGAATAATTACTTTTATAATTGGATTCATTTAATTTAAATCATTTACACTGCTCTCTGTTTTAAAAAAAAGGTATGTACATTACTTAACCTTTTTGTTTTATGGAATTTTGGAGATTTCTAAGACCTTACGATTTTTAAAGGTAACTCCAAAATCTGGTGCAAAAGTACCAATATTAGATTCTAAATTGTTTAAAATTTAGTTCTCTTTTTTTATGTAATTTTAAATTTTTGATCTAAAAACTATCCACTTAATCTTATTTATTATTGATAAAACTCATTAAATCAACATCATTTCCTAATAAGATTTCTTTCGGATTTATTCTGCCTTCTTCTGGTCCGTTTTCTAATTTTAGAACACCTCTTGGGCAAACTGCTGAGCAAATTCCACATCCAACACAACTAGAACGCACAATGTTTTCTCCTTTTTGAGCATAAGACCTTACATCAATTCCTTGTTCACAATACGTAGAGCAATTACCACAAGAAATACACTGCCCACCATTGGTCGTAATTCTAAATCTTGATTTAAAACGTTGTACTAAACCTAAATATGCTGCCAAGGGGCAACCAAATCTGCACCAAACTCTGTTTCCAAAAATAGGGTAGAAGCCCGTGCCAATAACACCTGCAAACCAAGCCCCAATTAAAAAGCTGTAGGTGTCTTTTATCCACTGAGATTTAATGCCTAAAAATGATTGTGTCCCAGAAAAATAACAATATAATGTTACGATTGTCATTACTAAAGAAAATATTAAGACAGAATGAATTAACCATCTTTCTAATTTCCACGCATTAAGACTTTTATTAGAATGCTGTCTATAAGGGTCTCCCAATGTTTCTGCTAATCCTCCACAACCGCAAACCCAAGAACAGTACCATCTTTTTCCAAAGAAATAGACCATAACTGGCACAATTATTAAGGTTAGAACGATACCCCAAACTAAAATGAATAATCCAATACCTCCACTATTTCTTAAATTATCTATATTCCAATCAAAGAAAAAATCGTAATCTAAAGGAAATGCATTTTTAAAATCGTAACCAGGCATATTTAAACTAGTCATTATTTCTGGAATTAGAAAAGCAAATACAATTTGGAAGAATAAAACAGATATTGTTCTTACAATTTGATATTTATTATGTCTGTATTTAATAAACATTCTAACTCCCATGGTTAACATAATTGTACAGTATAGGAATCCGTAAACAAACCATTGAGATGCTTCTCCTCCATTTAAGGCTTTGCTAATTGGGTCTAGGATAAATGTCCAGTTTACAGCATAATCTGCCATAAAATACAATACCAAATAAAATGTAACTAAATACACTAAAACCAACCAAGCCATCCAACCTCTATTTGTTGAAGATTCTAAATAAATCCCATCATTTTTTATGCCTGGTTTTCCGAGTAAAACTAAATTAGGAATAATGAATAATAAGGCACCTATAATGCCTAAACCAAATGTTAAAAACCACATTAAACCAGTGTTTTCTTTTATAAATCCACTGCCTGATTTTTTGGCTAATTGGTAACTTAATGTGTGTGGTTTTCCATTGATTTTATATTGATATTGTTGTCCTTTTTTACTCCAATTTTTCTCCGCATTATATTTAGCTATTAATTTGTCATAATGCTTATTGGCATTTTTAAAAGCAGTTCTAGCTTTATCAGAAAACTGAAAAATATTTATTTTTTCTTGCGCAACAATAGCCTTTAAAAGTTCTTCTTTAATTACTTCATTTTTATATCCTTTTTCAGTAATGTAAGTATCTAGCTCTTTTTCAGTTAATGAAAAATTACCTAAAAAAATAGAGCCTGTAAAAATGGTTAACCCTATTAGAAAAACTATTATGCCTAATTTTTGTATTATTTTCATAGTATTTTTGCTCTAGAGAAAATTCGTTTCCAACTTTTCTTTTTTACTTTGATGTGTGTATTGTTTTCTTGATTGAATTTTGCTACAATTTCAGCTTCATGTAATTTGTAAAATTCAGGATCAAAATTGGCATCGGCTAAATATTCTAATACGTATTCAATATTCTGATTTTCTGTCAACCATTTATCAAAAATTTCGTGCCGCATTCTAATTCCGAATGTATTTATACCTAAAAATTTGTTGGTATTTTTATCATAAGAAATGGTAATACATTTGTTTTCTTTTGGATGTTTCCATTGAAAATAAGTTTCGTTTTTTTGTTTGTTTCTTTCACTAAAAACCCAGCCATAGGTTTGATATTCAATATCTAAAAATTTAGCAGAATTAAACCAATGGCCAGGTTTGTATTCCGTTTTATTACCACAAATGGTTTGTGCTAAAGTTTCGCCCATCATTCTTCCTGTATACCAAACAGCTTCAATGTTTCTTCGCTGTCCAATAGCTTTATGCTGTTCTGCACAATCTCCAATAGCATATATATCAGAAATATTTGTTTCTAAAAAACGATTCACTTTAACTCCTCGACCTGTTTCAATACTAGAATCTTTTAAAAAATCGATATTTGGAGTTACACCAGCTGTTAAACCAACCACATCACAAAAAATTTCTTCACCAGTTTCTTGAATAATTACTGATTTCACCTTGCCATTTTCATCAGCTTTAATTTCTTTTAGATTTGTTGATAAACGCAAATCTATATGATGCTCTTTTATATGCTTGTTAATGAGCTCTGATTCTTGTGAAGGCAAAACTCCGTTCCAAAAACTTGTTTCACGCACTAAAAAAGTAACAGGAATTTTTCTACTTCTTAGCATTTCTGCTAATTCAATTCCAATTAAACCTCCACCAACAATTACTGCTCTTTTACATACCAAGTTATTAGGTGCATATTTTTCTAAATTATATAAGTCTTGTTTGTGATACATGCCCATAACTCCTTCTAAATCTTGTCCTGGCCATCCAAATTTATTAGGTTTAGAACCAACAGCTAAGATTAATTTATCATATGAAAGCATGGAATTGTCAGCAAAAAGTAATGTTTTGTTTTTTACATCAACTTTAGATACAAAACCTTCTTTTAAATCAATTTTGTTTTTTTTCCAAAACCAATTTTCATAAGGTTGCGTATGTTCAAATTTCATATGCCCCATGTAAACATACATAAGTGCAGTTCTAGAAAAGAAATATTTGGTTTCAGCTGATACGATGGTGATTTTTTTATCAGAATTTTTTCTAATATGTCTTGCTGCTGAAACACCGGCAATTCCATTTCCAATAATAACAATGTGTTCCATAATTAATTGATTTCTTCACTTTATGTCGAGTCTAAAGTTAATAACTTAAACCTTTGTATTAATTTAAAATTATTCTAAATAAAAAAATGAAAAGTACTTTTGTAAGTAAATTAAACAAGTTGGGACTTAAAGTAAAAATAGACACAATTTAAAATGTTTAAATCAAACAAAAATGAGAGATAAAATAGTTAAAATTTCAATAGTATTTATATTACTAATTAGTTTTAAATCTATAGCGCAAGAAGATATTGAAGGTAACGCTAAAAGTAATATACAAACCTATACACCATCTGTTTTATTAAAAAAGGGACAATGGGATATAAAATTTTTCAATAATTTATATACAGAAACTGAAGCTACTTTTGATGGAGTTCAAGCAGATAAAGACAGGGAAAATTATTTAACTTCTACCATTGAAATATTTACTGGAATTTCTGAAAATAGAAGGTTAAATTTTGGTGTTATTTTAGAACTGCGTTCAAACACAATTGGGGGTAAAAATGCTTTTTCTGTTTTTAATTTGGGCACAGATGATTATTCAAGAAAAGGAATTACTTCTATTGCACCGTCCTTAAAATGGCAACCTATAGATCGTTTAGGAAAGTTTTCCATTCAATCTTCATTAAATATCCCTTTAGTAAAAAGAGAAACTGTAGATGGCGTATTTTTGGATGAAGCAGCTTGGAATTTTCAAAATAGATTTTTTTATGATTACACATTTCCTAACGGAGATTGGCAATTATTTTCAGAAATAAATACACAATATTTTTTTGGTGATAAAGAAGTAGCCGCGTTTGATGATTTAGGTAGAAAAACAAATTCAGAAGGTAGTTTTGCAACAAATACTTTTATTTTGAATCCGGGGTTATTTTTAAGTTATTTTCCTTCAGATAAATCAACTATTCTAGGTTTTGTGCAACATTCCAACAGATTTGGAGATTTTACTCAAGATTTCACAGCACTTGGTTTTGGAGGTAAATACCAATTAACAAATGAATTGAATCTTGAAGTTTTATACAGTAAATTTGTAAGAGGAAACAATACAGGTTTAGGGCAAAGTTTTAACATGGGTTTAAGAGCATTGTTTTAGTAAAAAAGATTATTTTTAAAAATGATCAAAACAAGAAAAATCTTTCTCATTGGCTTATTTTTTATGCAGTTGTGCTGCAAAGGTCAAACTCAAAAATTTAATGGCGTAAGTTTTGTGGCATCAGGCATTAAAATTGACGAAACACATACAAAACCCGTAGTAAAGGTACAGAGTAATTCAGTTGCATTGATGCCTTTTGGTTTTATTAAGAAATTGGAATCTCCAGAAATTATTCACAATACCAAAAGACAATGGTTTGGTGAAACCAAGGCGGGTTTAAAGCAATATGCAGAAGAATTTCGAAAGTACAATATTAAAATAATGGTAAAACCCCAAATTTGGGTTTGGAATGGACAATATACAGGTCTTATAGAGATGAAGTCTGAACAAAATTGGAAAAAATTAGAAGACTCTTACACCTCTTTTATTCTAATTTATGCAGAAGTTGCACAAGAAATTGAAGCAGAAGTTTTTTGTGTCGGTACCGAATTGGAAAAATTTGTAAAGTTTAGACCTGAGTATTGGCAGAAAATAATCAAAGAAATACGTAAAGTATATAAAGGGAAACTTACTTATGCTGCAAATTGGGATGAATTTAAGAGAGTCTCTTTTTGGAATGAGCTAGATTTTATTGGAATTGATGCCTATTTTCCTTTAACAGAAAAAGAATCACCTACAGTTGCAGATTTTGAAATTGGTTGGAAACCTCACAAAACTGAAATTATGAGGATTCAATCCAAATATGAAAAACCCATAGTTTTTACTGAATTTGGTTATAGAAGTGTAAATTATACAGGCAGAGAACCTTGGCAGTCTAATAGAATACAAGGAAATGTGAATTTACAAGCTCAATCTAATGGTTTACAAGCTATTTATAACCAATTTTGGCAGGAAGACTGGTTTGCAGGTGGTTTTATTTGGAAATGGTTTCATAGTCATGATGAAGTTGGTGGTACAAATAATAATAGATTTACACCTCAAAATAAACCTGCTGAAAAATTATTGAGTGAATTATATAAGCGCAAATAGAAGTAAAAATAGAAGCAAAGGTCAATCTTCTTTTCTTTATTTAAGAGATTTTTCAAGTTATCTGACCTTGTTCAAAAAAAACTTTCTTTTTGTATTCTGTATAATATCATCCTTAAAAACCTTTTCTCAAGAAAAAATAATTGCTAACGTAACTATAAAAGGAGCTGAAAAAACCAAGGTTTCCTTTATAAAACATTTATTATCATCAAAAGAGGAGCAAGTTTTAGATTCCACAATTTTAGAAAATGATATTATGCTTTTAAAGAGACTGCCAGCAATGAGTCATGCTTATTATCAAGTATTTTATTCTCATAATAATTTTTATAATGTCGTAATTGATGTCGAAGAAAATTTTACGTTAATTCCTGACATAAATATTTGGACAACCACAAACAATGTTTTTTCTTACAAGTTGGGTATTTATGATTATAATTTTTTAGGAAGAAATATCACCTTTGGTGGATTTTATCAAAACAATGGATTTGATTCGTATGCTGTAAATTTTAGGGCTCCAAATTTGTTTTCTAAAAAATGGGGTTTGACTTTAAATCATCAAAACTGGAAAAGTGAAGAACCTTTATATTTCGACAATCAAACTGCAAATTACCTTTACAATAATATTTCTTTTGAAGCACTTGGTCTCTATCAAATCAATATTAATAACGAAATTAATTTTGGGGTTAACCTATTTAGAGAAAAATATCAATATTTATCTGGAAATATAGATTTATCAAATCCATCAATACCTGAAAATTTAACTTTAAATAAAGCGCTTTTTAAGTTTGTATATGCTTATGATAATCTAGATTACTATTATCAATATATAAAAGGTTTTAAAAATATTTTATTTGTGCAATATGTAGTAACTGAAAATGATTTTCAGAATAAATTTTATATTTTTTGGAATGATTTCTTTTTCTACAAAAGAATAGGAAACAAAGGGAACTGGGCAAATAGATTACGATTTGGACTGTCATCAAATGAAAACACACCATTTGCGCCATTTGCTTTAGATAATAATGTAAATTTAAGAGGAGTAGGTATTTTAGTAGAAAGAGGTACAGGAAGTATTGTATTAAATACAGAATTTAGACAAACAATTTACGATAAAAATTGGCTAGCAATTCAAACCAATATTTTTTCTGATATTGGATCTTGGAGAAATCCTGGAGGAAAATTGGACGACTTTATTCAAAAGGAAAATATTAGAATTTATTCAGGAATAGGATTGCGTTTTATCAGTAAAAAGATATACAATGCTACTTTAAGAATTGACTATGGATTTAGTTTATTAAACAAAAAAGGAGGCTCTAATGGTGGTTTTGTATTCGGAATTGGACAATATTTTTAATAATTATTACGAATAGATTTTTTTTAATAAGTTAACTTTGTGTTTAAAAAAAAATAGAATGAGAACTTTTGCAATAGGTGATATTCATGGGGGCTTTAAAGCTTTAATTCAAGTTTTAAATCAGTTAGAAATTAAAGATGATGATAAAATTATTTTTATGGGAGATTATGTAGATGGATGGAGTCAATCTGCTCAGGTTATTGATTTTTTAATAGAGTTATCTCAGAAATTCAACTGCATTTTTATCAAAGGAAATCATGATGTTTGGTGTGAAAATTGGCTTAAAGATGAGAATGATGTAAACCCTTCTTGGTTTATGCACGGAGGAAAAGAAACGATGGAAAGTTACGATGGTTTTTACCCACAAGAAAAAAAAGAACACTTAATTTTCTTTAAAAATATGCAAATGTATTATTTGGATGACGAAAACCGGCTGTTTTTGCATGCTGGTTTTACTTCTATGCATGGTGTAGCAAAAGAATCTCACCCTCTTAATTTTTGTACAGATAGAACTTTATGGGAAATGGCTTTGGCTATGGATAGAAAAATTGATTTCGACCATCATTTATATCCTAAAAGATTAAAACTTTACAAAGAGATTTATATTGGTCATACACCAACTACAAATTACGGTGAATCTGAACCTATGAATGCGATTAATGTTTGGAATATTGATACAGGTGCTGCTTTTACAGGCAAGGTTACAGGGATGAATATTGATACTAAAGCTTTTTTTCAAAGTGATAATTTACCAAGTTTATACCCAAATGAAAAAGGAAGGAATAGATAATTTCTAATGCTAAAAATTTGTAAATTCGTTTTATGAGAGCAAAAGATAAAATATTAGCTGGGAGAATTTATTTAATTCTTGCAGCACTTTTTATTGCCTCATTAGTAACATCTAATTTAATATTTCAAAAATTTTTTTATTGGTACCCATTTGATATTGAAATTTTTGACACCAAGTTATTTGAAGTATCTGTAGGTTTGTTACCATATCCAATTACATTTTTAATTACAGATATATTATCAGAAATTTATGGAAAAAGAAAAGCAAACGAAGTTGTTATTGCAGGAATATTTGCATCTTTTTTTTCATTAATCATCATTTATGTTTCCAAAGAAGTACCTGCAACATCTTGGTCTCCTGTAAACGATGGTTTATTTGTTAATGTTTTTGGTGCAGCACCTTTAGCTGTTTTAGCTTCAATGTTGGCTTATTTATTTGCACAATTTATAGATATTAGAGTTTATCATTTTTGGAAACAGTTCACAAAAGGAAAGCATCTTTGGCTGAGAAACAATTTCTCCACTTTTTCATCTCAAATTATAGATACACTTACTGTTTTATTATTGCTTTGTTTCTTCGGTATTGTAGATTGGGAAAATTTTTCAGGCTTGCTACTAAGCGGAGTATTATTTAAAATGATGATCGCAGCTTTAGACACACCAATATTATATCTAGTTGTATTTGCATTTAGAAAAAGGTTCAATTTAAAATTGAATGAAGAAATTTTAGATTAATTTTTGTAAACAATTTAAAAACCCTTCGTCTAAAACATTAAAATTAGAATAAGATGAAAAAAATAGTAATATTTTTTGTGCTCATGTTTTCGGTACTACAAATTAAAGCACAAACTTCAATATTCAATAGCTTATTGCAAGCTCACGTTACAGATAAGGGAATCGTTAATTATAAATCTTTTAAAACAGATGAAGATAAATTAGATAGTTACATTTCTTACTTACAAAAAACTTCTCCAGATAACTTATGGTCAGAGAATAAAAAACGAGCCTTTTGGATCAATGCTTATAATGCCTACACTATTAAATTGATTTTAGATAATTATCCTATAACAAGCATAATAGATATCAAACAAAAAGGTAAAACTGCATGGAAAATTCCTTTCGCTAAAGTTGGTGAAAAAACCTACACACTAGATTATATTGAACATAAAATTTTACGTGGTGAATTATTTGACCCTAAAATACATGTGGGTGTAAATTGCGCATCAGGTTCTTGCCCAAAATTAGGGAATAAAGCATTTGCTGAAGGCAATATTGAAGCGGAATTAACTCAATTAATGAAAGATTTTATAAATGATACTACTAAAAATAAAATGAGTAGGAAAAAAATACAAATTTCTGAGATTTTTAATTGGTTTAAAGGAGATTTTACAAAAAATGGAACTTTAATTGATTACCTAAATAAATACTCAGAAATAGAAATTAAATCGAATGCAACAGTTACTTATCTCAAGTACGATTGGGCTTTAAATGGTAAATAATTTCTGTATCTTTCAATTTTAAAATTAAGATAAAACTATGTCAAAATCATATTATGATGCTGCCGATTTAAGAAAGTTTGGCAAAATTACAGAGTGGAGTGAAGACCTTGGAAACAAGTTCTTTGAATACTATGGAAAAGTATTTGAAGAAGGGGCTTTAACCGCTCGTGAAAAATCTTTAATAGCTTTAGCTGTTGCGCACACAGAGCAATGTCCATATTGTATTGATGCGTATACTAAAGATGGTTTACAAAGAGGTATTACTAAAGAAGAAATGATGGAGGCTATTCATGTTGGGGCAGCTATTAAAAGTGGAGCTACACTTGTGCACGGTGTTCAAATGATGAATAAAGTAAATAAATTAGAAATGTAATTTTTTGTATGGCTACAAAATCATTAAAAGCTAGAAATAACGATATTGCAAACACCTCTCGTCAAATGGAAATTCTGTCAAGTGGAATTTTTGCTGACGGAGAATTACCTACATTCGCAGTAAAAATTAAAGAAACAAATCAGTTTCCACTTCGTCCTAAAAAATTAGAAATTTTACAAATTAATTTAGGCTATATGTGCAATCAAGTTTGTGAGCATTGTCATGTAGATGCTGGTCCAGATCGTAAGGAAATTATGACTATTGATACGATGAATCAATGTTTAGAGGTTATAAAAAATACTGGGGCGCATACTTTAGATTTAACAGGAGGTGCACCAGAAATGAATCCTAATTTTAGATGGTTTGTAGAAGAAGCATCAAAAGCAGGCATTAAAGATTTTATTGTACGTTCTAACCTTACGATTATTAGAGCCAACAAAAAATACTATGATTTACCTGAGTTTTTCAAAAAACATAACGTACATGTCGTTTCTTCCATGCCTCATTGGACACGTGGAAAAACAGATAAACAAAGAGGTAATGGTGTTTTTGATAAATCTATCAAGGCCTTACAAGAATTAAATGATGTAGGTTATGGTGTAAAAGGCTCAGCTTTAAAGTTAGATTTGGTATACAATCCTTCTGGAGCCTTTTTACCAGGAGACCAAATGGCTTTAGAAAATGATTTTAAAAAAGCTTTAAAAGCAGATTTTAACATTGATTTTCATAGTTTGTTTGCTATCACAAACTTGCCTATTAGTCGTTTTTTAGATTATTTAATAGCATCAGAAAATTACGAAGATTATATGTATTCTTTGGTAGATGCTTATAATCCATCGGCAGTAGAAAATGTAATGTGTACCAACACACTTTCTGTAAGTTGGGATGGCTATTTATATGATTGTGATTTTAATCAAATGCTAAATCTTAAAGTGGCGAGTAAAGTAAAACACATTGCTGATTACAATGAAGAAATATTACAAAATAGAAATATAATTATCAACCAACATTGTTATGGCTGCACAGCTGGCGCAGGAAGTAGCTGCCAAGGTGTTGTAGCTTAAAATGTCAAAAAATTAAAAATGAGTTATCTAAAAACTACGCATAATGTATATAAAGAAGCAGCATTAATACCAGATGTTGGCCTTTGCTGTACAACAAATCCTATTTGGGAATTACCAGGTCTTAAGATTCCAAGAATTATGCAAGAAATGAATTATGGATGTGGTTCAACTGTGCATGCTCGTGATTTAACCAATAACCCCAAAATGCTTTATGTTGGTGTTGGAGGGGGAATGGAGTTGTTGCAATTTTCTTATTTTAATCGAACTAAAGGAGGAGTTATTGGGCTAGATGTTGTTGATGAAATGCTAGAAGCTTCTCGTAAAAACTTTAAAATAGCTGAAGAGCAGAATGATTGGTTTAAAAGTGAGTTTGTAGATTTAAGAAAAGGTGATGCCATGGATTTACCTGTAGAAGATAATTCTATTGATGTTGCTGCTCAAAATTGTTTATTTAATATTTTTAAATCAGATGATTTAAAGAAAGCTATTGAAGAAATGCATAGAGTTTTAAAGCCTCATGGACGTTTGGTAATGAGCGATCCTACTTGTGAGCAACTAATGAATGATGAATTACGAAATGATGAACGCCTGCGTGCGCTTTGTTTAAGTGGTAGTTTATCAATTGCTGAGTATGTAAAAGCGTTAACTGATGCTGGTTTTGGAACCATAGAAATTAGAGCAAGAAAGCCATACAGAATTTTAGATCCAAAGAATTATCCTACAGATGAATTGATTTATATAGAGTCTATAGAAGTTGCTGCAATTAAAGATCCAATGCCTGCAGACGGTCCTTGTATATTTACTGGAAAAGCTGCTATTTATTATGGTGATGAAGATTATTTTGATGATGGTTTAGGTCATATATTATTAAAAAATCAGCCTTTAGCAATTTGTGATAAAACCGCTGCTGCTTTAGAAAGTTTAGGTAGAGATGATATTTTCTTCTCACCCTCTACTTTTCATTATGATGGTGGTGGATGTTGTTAGATTTTTTAACAATCAACTAAATTTAAATAGAAATAAAAAACCTTTTATTGGTTTTTATATTAATCGCATATGAATAAATTAAAAATCTTTTTACTATTGATGATTTTTGTGACTTTCGATGGTTTTTCTCAACAAATTGAAATGAGTTCAATTAAAAATACAGCCATCAGTGGAGGTATTGGATTGGGGTCAGTTTTAGCTGTGGTTGTTTCTTGGGAAAGAAATAAGTCTGTTTTATTTGCTTTTTTACACGGAATTTTTAGCTGGTTGTATGTATTATATTTTGTTTTAACAAGAAAGCCAGAGTAGAGAAAAAGATAATTATGAAAAATATTTTCATACTATTTTTAGTAATTAGTTCCTCTACATTTGGTCAAAATAGTTTGAATAAACTATTAAATGAACTGAATAGGAATAATGTTCCTTACATTTCTGTAGCTACTTTAGCTTCATTAAAAAATAATGTAATCGTATTAGATGCTAGAGAAACAAAAGAATATGAAGTAAGTCATTTAAAAAATGCTATTTGCGTAGGGTATGATAATTTTGACGTAAATAAAACCATCACTTATTTACCTAATGATAAAAGTGCTAAAATAGTAGTTTATTGCTCTTTGGGTATTCGTTCAGAAATTATAGCTAATAAATTAATAAAAAAAGGTTTTACCAATGTTTACAATCTTTATGGTGGAATTTTTGAATGGAAAAATAACAACTTTCAAGTGGTGGATACTTTAGGAAACAATACAGAAAAAGTACATACCTTTAATAAAAATTGGAGTAGGTGGTTGAAAAAAGGGAATAAAATTTATGATTAAAGGTTTATTTGAAACTCATTTATTTGTTCAAGATTTAGAAAAATCGATAGATTTTTATACAAACGTATTAAAACTTGAACAATATTTATATGAAGACGAAAGAAGAGTCGCTTTATTTTGGATAGGAAAACCCAAGCAAGCAATGTTAGGTTTATGGGAAAAACCAAAAGAAGAAATAGATGTGCGCCACTTTGCTTTTGAATGTGACTGGGAATGGGTTCTAAATGATTCCATACCTTTTTTGAAATCACATAACTTAAATTTTTGGAATTTCTTAAATGATAATTCAGAGCAGCCCATGGTATTTGCTAATATTCCTGCAATAGCAATTTACTTTTCTGATCCAGACGGGCATTATTTAGAGTTTATTGGTACGCTACCCGGAAAGCATAAACCAGAAAAAGGGAGTTTAGTAATTTCTTATGAAGAATGGTTAGAAATGGAGAAAAATGAAGCATAAGAATCTACTTTTAATTTTTACTAGAAACCCTGAATTAGGGAAGTCAAAAACACGTTTGGCAAAGACTATTGGAGATCAAACTGCTTTAGAAATCTATAAATTTTTACTAAAAAGAACTCAAGAGATAGCTGTAAAAGTAAATGCTGATAAAGCTGTTTATTATTCTGTAAAAGTTAGAAATAATGATATTTGGGACTCTTCTATTTATCAGAAATGTCAACAATTTGGAGAAGATTTAGGGGTGAGAATGAAAAATGCTTTCAAAAATGGTTTTGACGCTGGTTACAAAAAGGTAATAATTGTTGGTAGTGATTTGTATGATTTATCATCAAAAATTATTGATAACGCTTTTCAAAAACTAGAATCAAATGATTTTGTAATTGGTCCTGCAGAAGATGGTGGCTATTACTTATTAGGGATGAATTTTCTACAAGAGGATATTTTTGAAAATAAAGATTGGGGAACAGAAACCGTCAGAAAAGATACTTTAGTGAATTTAAAAGATAAAAAAGTATTTTTGTTAGAAATGCTAAATGATGTAGATGTATTTGAAGATATAGAGCATCATCCTGCATTTCAGCATTTTTTAAAATAATAGTACTATGGATAAGCATCAACAGTTAAAAGAAACTATAGAATTCTTAAAGGGAAAAGGAATCACTATCCCTAAGGTGGGAATTGTGTTAGGGACTGGTTTAGGTAAATTAATTGACGAAATTTCAATAGAAAAAGAAATTTTTTATGCTGATATTCCTCACTTTCCCAAGGCTACAGTTGAGTTTCATTCTGGGAAATTAATTTATGGGGAATTATCAGAAAAAAAAGTGTTAGTAATGTCTGGTCGTTTTCATTTATATGAAGGGTATAATGCTTGGGAGGTTACCTATGGAATAAGAACAATGCATGGTTTAGGAATCAAAAACCTACTAATTTCAAATGCTGCAGGTGCCATCAATTTAAGTTATAAAAAGGGGGATTTAATGCTAATTGAAGATCATATTAATTTACAAGGGAGTTCACCTTTGGTATTTAAAGGAGCCAATAATTTTGGAAATATTTTTGCTGATATGCTAGCTCCTTATTCAAAAATCATCAATAATAAAATAAAGGAAATTGCTAAAGATCAAAATATAAAATTACACAATGGCGTTTACGCAAGCGTTTTAGGGCCTCAACTAGAAACGCGAGCAGAATATAGAATGTTGCAAATTTTAGAGACTGACGCTGTTGGTATGAGTACTGTACCTGAAGCAATTGTAGCTAAACATTTGGAGCTACCTTGTGCCGCAATTTCTGTTTTAACAGATGAATGTGATCCTAAAAATTTACAGCCGGTAAATATTGCTGAAATAATTGCTATTGCAGGTAAAGCAGAGCCTAAAATGATTGTTCTTTTTAAAAGAGTTATTCAAGATTTATAGTTTTTTTCCATCAAAATTTATTTAAAGGTGATGAAACCAAAACATAAAATATCATTATAGCGGTAAATTTTAATCTGAAATGGTTAAAAATAAACCTACAGAAAAAAATAATCTCAATTTATTGATATCATTCACCCAAGAAACATCAAAATTAATAGGCCCTAAATAAGAATCATAAGCTGCTGTTGCTCCCATTGCAAATAAGTTGCTGGTGCGAAATTGATCTGTCCATTTTCCCTTTGAGGAAAAAGCACTTTTAATAAAGCTTTCGAATCCTTGAAAACCTACAGAAGCATAGTTTAAGTGAGGGGTAAGGTATAGATTAGATTTTGGGTTAAATTGGAATCCAACATCTAATTTTATAAATTGATTTACACCAAGTTCATTTTCTTTTAATCCAGGAAAAACAAAACTATTTTCTCTAGGGCTAACAAGATATCCTCCCAAAAAGTACTTAGACCCATAGCCGTAGTCATCAAAAGACAATTCATTATTTTTTATTTTGTCTTCAAAAATAAAGTTGGCATTTGCATTTAATATTAGAGATAGGCTTTCTTTTATAGAGATTCTCTTTTCATAAGATAGAAGCAGTTTTGTGAAATCATTTGTGCTTCCATTTATGATATCAACAGATTCTATATCAATATCTACATCTACATGGTTATATAAAGATCTCACAATTTTTGCTTTAATTAAACTTCCACTTTTTGCAAAAAAAACAGAGTTCAGGTCATTGTAAACAAAATGTGCATTTACTTCAAAATTATTTAAATGGTACTTATTTAAAATTAGAACATTATCGCTAACTTCTGGTTTCGCTTTTGGTTTTAAAAGACTTCTCTCATAGTTAAAGCCAACCCCAACATAACTCGTTAAGGAGTTTAAGTTTTTATTAAATTCATTATCAAATTGATAATATCGGTAATACAATTCATCTGCAAAATTTCCATTTAAATAGATTTCTTGATTCAAAAACTCTCCCATAATCTCACTTCTCCACCACCATGATTTATTTTCTCCAAATTGTTTTTGATACTGAACTCTAAATCTTGGCTGTTCTGCAACATCAGCGGTAACTAAGAATCTGGAAGAATTTCCTAAAACATTTCTTCCGTTATAATTTAGAATCACTCCTATACCTCGATATCCATCATAATGTAAAGAAGTTTTAAGCTGATGTTTTGAGTTTTCTTGTCCTAATATTTCAAGACGAAGTAAATTGTTTTTTTTAGTAACATTGGTGTTAATTTGTTCAAATATGGTAGTTCCCATAGCTCTATTTACCCCATTCAAAACTTCTTCTATGGCATATGTTTTGTTTGATTTAATATTTGCTCTAGATTTCACTAGGGATAAATTATTATCACTAACACCTTTGTACAAAATAGTGTCAAAAACTATTTTTTTATCAACTAATGGAGTTGCAATTTTCCTTTGATTGTATTTTTTTAATGTTTTAGATAATGCTACAAGTTCATTTAATTTTGAATTGGTTGCTAAAGTTCCTTCTTTATATATTGCTTCGCTATCATCAAAATCACCAGTAGAATGTGTTAAATTCGGGAGATGGTCTATTAGAATATCACATAGTTTTCTGCTTTTTGGATTCTTCTTATTACTAACAAGCATAGAAGCTTGAAAAAGTACATTTGTAATTCCTTCCAATTTTTCTTTGGGCTCCATACCACCTCCAACATCGCTACCAATAATAATATCAGCGCCCCATTTTTTTGCTATATCCGAAGGAAAATTATTAAGAATACCACCATCAACTAACAATACATCCTTGTAAGGCACCGGTTTAAAAACACTAGGTATAGACATACTAGCTCTCATTGCAACAGCCAAATCACCACTTTTAAGAATTACTTCTTTTCCGTTTACAATATCTGTAGTAACCGCTCTGTATGGAATGGGTAATTTGTCAAAATCTAATACACTGCTGGAGGGATGAGTGTAAATTGTAATAAATTCTCTGAGGTGTTGATCATTTAATAATGCAGATTTTACTTTTGGTTTGCCTTTTCTTATGTCAAAATCTACGAGGTATTTTGCAAATTCACTTTTTTCTTCAATACTTACATCTTTCAAAGATGTTTTACCTCCTAATAATTGGTCCCAATTTGCATTTTTAGAAATTGTTTCAATCTGATTTCCTGAGTATCCCATTGCATATAAACCACCAACGATGCTCCCCATACTAGTACCAACAACTAAATCTGGTACAATGCCTAAAGAGTCTAAAGCTTGAAGTAAGGGTATATGTGCAACTCCTTTAGCACCGCCTCCACTTAAAACAATGGCAACTTTTGGTTTTGCAGTTTGTTGTGAGAATAGCAAATTCGTAAACAGTAAAAAAAACAATGTTAGATATTTACTCATAATCAATAATTTACTCAAAAATAAAAATTTAATTTTAAATCAGTATCTAGTTTGAACTATTCGTAATTTCAAAAATATTACCTTAATTTATAAGTCTAGTTTTGTTTCTGTTGATATTAAAGAGTTATTCTATTGCATTGTTTATTTATTTAAAAATGATTTTCGAAGTTCCATAATTAGTTTGATTAGAGTTTACATTTAACAGCATTACCCCTGTTTTTACTTTAAATTCGAAATCGAGTTCATTTTTACCTTTATTTAACTGCCTTTTTTGTTTGTAAATGACTTTACCAGTAATATCAGATAAAGTTATAGTTGCTTCTGTATCCGTTTCACTAAATAGAAGTAGGTTTACATTTCCTTGAGATGGGTTTGGGTATGCCATAAACTCATTTTCAAACGTTTCAATTTTTTCTACGGTTTGTTCTTCTATGGCTACTTTGGTAAATTTTACATCTGTGATTTCTAAATCTAATTCGTTGGTTTGTGCTTCTACAGGTAAAAATGTAAAGATTAATGTTGTTAAATCTTCAGCTGTTAACTTTTCTTGAGTAGCACTTGAACTAAAAATATCAAAAGGGACGTAATAAGTTTGTTCTTCTTCAGAGAGATCAACCATTACCTTATACTGTGCTTTCCAATCTTGAATTGAAGATTTTAGTAATCCTAACTCTATTAAACCAGAACCTTTTGCTGTAAATGCTAAATAGTTGTACTGAGAATAATCAGCCGATAGCGTACCCGGCAATAAAGATTTATATACTGTTAAATAATCGTACTCACTAGTAGCTTTAATTTCAACATTTCTATTTATTGGGTACTCATCATCATTATACACTCTATCAAAGTCATTAGATACAAAGTAGTGTTTCAATTCTGTGTATTTTTTATCATAGTCCAATCCCCAGTTTCCGTCTGCGTGATAGAAAGCATCTTCTACTTGACCATTTACCTTAATGAGTGCATCATATTCATATCCATCTTTAATATCTATTCTAAGAGTTTGTTGTAATTGAGTATTTACAGGATTGTATCTATGTTTTAAATTATTAGCTGTTTCCGAATACAATTCTTCCATAGCAATTTCTGTGTTTAAACCTGCTTTTGTACTTCTCATTAAAATGACCAATTCATTTTTATCTCTAGCTATTTTTGCTGCATAGGTTTGAGGGATTTTCTGAGTTTCTGTTTGTATAATTGGCATAAAAGAATTTAAGTTCTTTAAAACATCAACAACTAATTTTTTAGTGTCTTTAGGGTTTGTGGACCATACTTGAAAATTATATACATCATTAAACTTTGTGTAATTATTTACATACCAGTTTGTCTGAATAGTGTACTTACTATCATTATTATTTTTAGCAGTAGCAAAAGAAATTGCATATTCTACAAGTCCATTTCTTTGCTTGATCCCTTGCATTAAAAAGTTGTAACCTTCTAATTGAATGGTTTCAATATTCAAAATTTCTGCACCTCTTAATCTATCACAAGATGCTTTGGTATGGTTGTAAATTTTATCTGATGTTTTAATTCCTAAAACAACCCCTTTTGTTTTACCATCTATAGAGAAGTCTACAGAAAGTACTTCATCAGCTACAGTATAATCTAAA
>Ga0206127_1000113_pt1 | contig 97953 bp, 86 predicted proteins | sample Helgoland_Spring_6_FD_148646 | JGI IMG/M metagenome (GOLD analysis project Ga0206127, IMG submission 148646) | Pelagic subsurface seawater microbial communities from Kabeltonne, Helgoland, North Sea - Helgoland_Spring_Bloom_20160419_1 | ecosystem: Environmental > Aquatic > Marine > Epipelagic ...
ACCAATATAACTGCTACAACTGAAATTGAAATATTAGACCTAAACGGAAAAGTAATTTATAACAATACTATTTCTAATAAAAATCATAATATTAATATCGAGAATATTAGCAGAGGCGTTTACATCGCAAAAGCCAACCAAAATGGAAATATTAAAACTAAAAAATTAATAATTAACTAGTTTTAAGATATATAATTAATAAAGGAAAGGATTTGAGCTTTTCTCCGATTTAATTGTTGTTTCATTACCATGACCACAATAAACTAAAGTCTCGTCTGGTAACGGAAAAATTTCATTTTTAATAGAGTTAATAAGTTGTTGGTGATTACCTCCTGGAAGATCGGTTCTCCCAATACTATTGTCAAACAAGCAGTCCCCATTAATTAAGAAATTATTCTCTTGATTATAAAATGCTACGTGACCTGGGGAATGTCCTGGTACAAATAATATTTCAAACTTAATTCCTTCAATTTCAAATAACTGATTTAGATCAAAAAATTTTGGGGTTGGGTTTGGACTAAAAGTAATTGGGATACCATAGACTTCACAAACTTTTTCATAAGATTCATAGGTTACTAAATCTTCTTTACAAATCCATAAATCTAAATCATATTTATTTGCTAGATATGCAGTACCAAACATATGGTCCAAATGACTATGAGTATGAAGAATAGATTTTAATTTTAATTTATTTTTCAAAATATAGTTGTCTAGTTCATTTTGTTCTGCTTTATAATAACAACCAGGGTCTATAATTACAGAATTATTTAATTGGTCTGTTACAACGTAGGTATTTTCTGAGAATGGATTGAAAGTGAATTTTTTTACGTTAAGCATTTTTAAGTTTTAAATTCAAAATTAAACTATGGCATGAAATTAGCTATCTTTGAAATGGAAAAATTGAAAAAGTTTTTAGTCATATTAATAATAATTAGTAGTTATTCTGTTTTTTCACAGTATTATACAGGATCTAACATCCCATTTGGCCAAAACAGGGTTCAATACAACTCTTTTTTTTGGCAATCTTTTGAGTTTGAAAGATCAAAAGTATATTTTTCTAAAGGCGGTCGAGAACATGCGAAATTTGCAGCAAAGACAGCCTATGAATTTCAAAAAAAAATAGAAAAATTTATTGATTTTTCAATTGAAGAGAAAATTCATCTTATAGTTTACAATAGCCAAAGTAAATTCAGACAGAGCAACATAGGTCTTACAAATGAAATTTCTTCAAATATTGGAGGAACTTCCAATATAGAAGGTCAAAAAATATTTTTGTACTTCAACGGAAATCATGTAGATTTTGAAAATCAAATTAAAAGAGGAGTTGCAGAAATATTAGTTAATAAAATACTTTATGGAACTGATTGGAAGCAGACCGTCAAGAATACAACATTTATAAACCTTCCTTCGTGGTTTAAAGAAGGCTTAGTCGATTATCTTTCCCAATACTGGAACTCCAGATTAGATTCTGAACTAAAAGACTTAATACTTAGTGAAAAAACTAAAAGATTTCAATCACTAAGTAATCTTGAATCTAGATTATATGGACATGGACTTTGGAGATATATAGACATTGTTTTTGGAAAGAATATGATTCCAAATTTGATGTATATGATGAAGGTTAGTAAAAGTGTAGAAAGTGGTTTTATTTATGTCTTGGGAGTTTCTTCAGAAATGATTCAACAAGATTTCTTTGATCATTTTAAAATTCAGTATTCAAACGATGTGGTCAATTGTATGGAGCCAAATGAAGATAAATTGAATATAAAAGTTAAAAAAAATAGAACCATAAGACAAGTAAGAATGAGTTCTGACGGGTCAAAAATTGCTTTTTCAGAACATTATTTGGGACAATATAAAGTCAAAATATTGGATATTAAAGAAGATAAAATACAAACTATAATCAAAGGAGATTACAAACTAAATAGAATTCCCGACCTATCCTACCCCATTTTAGACTGGCACCCTAGCGGAGAGGTTTTGGCGATATTTGAAGAGAAAAAAGGTGGCATCACTTTAAATCTTTACAATCTTTTAAATAAAAAAAAGAATATAAAATATTTATTAGGGTTGGAGAAAGTATTGAGTTCTTCCTATAACAAAAAAGGATCTAAAATGGTGTTGTCTGCTGTTAAAGACAGCTATTCTGACATCTTTGAATACACTGTCTTAGGCAATAGCTATACGCAATTAACTGATGATATTTTCGATGATTTAGATGCTAAATATGTGCCAAAATCTAATCAAATAATATTTAGTTCTAATAGGCCTTTGGATAATGCAAATTCTAATTTATTTAAAAATAATTTTGATTTATATAAAATAAGTAGTGCTACTAAAAAAATTATTCAATTAACAAATACTAAAGACCATAACGAAATACAACCTCAACCAACTACCAAAAACAACTATAATTTTTTAAGCGATGAAAATGGAATTTATAATCATTTTCAAACAATAGTAGACAGTACTATAAGTCATATTGACACTATGATTCACTACCGCTATATAAGTAGTACCCACCAGTTATCGCACTTTAGCAGAAACTCTTTAGAGATTGATTTTAGTTCTAAAACTTCTCTTTACAGTCTATTGTACCGTAGAAATAACAATTATGAATTTTACTTAGGAGACAAAAAAAACTGCACTATGTTTGAAAATAAGTCATCCAAAACTTACTTCAAAAATATTAATACCAAAAAAGTGAATTCAGATGATAATACTGCATCTTTAGAAAAGGAAGAAAAAATCGATATTTATAATTATAGATTTGAGGACGAAAAAAAACAACTTTTAGAATCTAAGGATTTTAATGAAACTGAAACTATAAAAGACCATAATATAAAATTACCTACTCAAAAAGTCTACAACTTAAATTTTACTATTGGTGAATTTATAATGCAACTTAATCCAACTTTCAATAATCAAGCTTATCAGAGATATAGCAGTTCGGGATTTAAAAATGCAGGTTTTGACGGGTTTACTCTAGTTCAAGCAAAAGATGTGTTCGAAGATTATAAAATAAGTGGAGGGTTAAAAGGACCTGTTCAACTAAATAACATAGGATTAATAGCCATTTATGAAAACTTGAAAAATAGAGTTGATCAAAGAACCCAAGTATCTAGACAATCATTTGAAGATGTATTTAGCGACGACATCATAAAAAAAACTGTTGTAAATGACATAAAACATCAATTCTCTTTTCCTTTTAGCGAGGTTAGTAGTCTAAGACTAACTACTAATTTAAGATTTGATAAAGTAACTACATTAAGTAATTCTCCAACAACATTAAAAACACCAAATGATAATTTTATACTTTTTGGAGGTCTTCTAGAATATGTGTTTGACGTTACAAGACCTATATCACTAAACATTAATAATGGTTTTAAATTCAAAACTTGGGTAGAAGGTTACAATGAATTATTAAATCCAAATACCGACTTTTTTGTATTAGGACTCGACCTAAGAAATTATCAAAAAATTCATAGAAATATTGTATTTGCTTCGAGAATAGCTGCAAGTACATCCTTAGGTTCTCAAAGGCTTTTATACTACTTGGGTGGAGTTGATGGTTATCTTTGGGCTAATTTTGACCCCACCATACTTCCAGACCCCAACACAAATTTTCAATTCCAAACAATTGCTTCTCCAGTAAGAGGATTTTACCAAAATGCTAGAAATGGAAATTCATTTATAGCCATAAGTAATGAACTTAGAGTTCCGCTATTTAGTTACTTTTCAAAAAAACCTTTAAGCTCTGACTTTTTAGAAAATTTCATGGTAATTGGTTTTGGAGATATTGGATCTGCATGGACTGGTAAAACACCTTATTCAATAGAGAATTCATTTAATAGTTCAATTATAAATGGACACAATTATACTATAAATATTAAAAGTCAAAAAGAACCTATAATTTATAGCTATGGTTTTGGACTTAGATCTAGAATTTTTGGCTACTACGTAAGATTAGATTGGGGGTATGGTATTGATGATAAAATTCTAATGCCTTCAATTAAACAACTATCTTTATCTTTAGACTTTTAAGAAAAATATGGATTTAACTACGTTTATTACCTTATCACTAATAGGTCTTGCAGCTGGTATTGCAAGTGGGTACATTGGAATTGGTGGTGGTATTATAATAATTCCAGCATTAATATATTTTTTAAAACTAGATCAATATCAAGCTCAAGGAGTCTCACTTGCATTAATGTTGCCTCCTATAGGAATATTAGCCTTTTACAATTATTACCAAACTGGCACATTTAATATGGTTGTTGACAACATAGACTATAAAAACTTACTACTCTATTATTCTTTAATTATGGCAGTTTTTTTCATTTTTGGAGGATGGATTGGGTCAAAATTGACTTTTAATACACCTGTTCATATTGTACAATTAATCTTTGGAGTTTTCATGCTTTATGCCGCTATTAAGATGATTATTAGTGGGGTTCAGCATTACATGAAATGATAGAAAAAGTAAGAAATATTGCAAAAAAACATGTTTTAGAAGCTATTAATATTCGAAAGCATCTTCATGCTCATCCAGAACTTTCTTTCCAAGAGTATGAAACTTCTAAATACATTCAATCAGTACTAAAAAAACACGATATACCATTTACTACAGGTCATGTTGAGACTGGTATAATAGCAACTATCAAAGGAAAAAATCCTGATACAAAAGAAATATTATTGCGAGCAGACCTAGATGCATTGCCAATTACAGAAGATAATAATGTTGAATATAAATCTAAAAATGAAGGAGTTATGCATGCTTGTGGCCATGACTTTCATAGTGCATCCTTAATTGGATCTGCTTTAATACTCAATGAGCTTAAAGAAGATTACAATGGGACAATAAAGTTTGTTTTTCAACCTGGAGAGGAAAAACTTCCTGGAGGTGCAAAATTAATGATAGAAGATGGACTTCTTAATAACAAACCTCAAGCTTGTATTGCCCAACATGTATATCCAGATTTACAAGTAGGAAAAGTAGGATTTAGACCTGGATTATACATGGCTTCGGCAGATGAGATTTATATTACTGTGAAAGGAAAAGGAGGTCATGCTGCGCTTCCACATCTTTTAAACGATCCTGTATTAATGGCATCTCAAATTATTACAAATCTTCAACAAATAGTTAGTAGAAGCAACAAACCAAACAATCCCTCTGTATTATCCTTTGGCTATGTAAATGCGCAAGGAGAAACTAATATTATCCCAGACACAGTTCAAATAAAAGGGACTTTTAGAACGTTCGACGAAAAATGGAGATTCTTAGCACATGAAAAAATGAAAAAAATTGCAAGTTCAATTTGTGAAAGTGCTGGTGGTTCTTGTGATTTTGATATAAAAGTCGGATATCCTTTTTTAGTTAATAATGAACAAATAACAAAAATCGCAATTAATGCAGCAGAAAAATATTTAGGTAAAGAGAATGTAATTAACCTTGATTTAAGAATGACTTCTGAAGATTTTGCATATATAAGCCAATCCTCTCCTTCCTGCTTTTACAGAATAGGTACAAGTGATGGAAAAACTAGTAAAAGATTGCACACTTCCACATTTGATATTGATGAAAAAGCATTTTCAATTTCATCTGGATTAATGGCCTATATTGCCCTCGAGCAAATAAGTAAATAAACTTCGTCAATTAATAGCTTTAATTTCTATATATTAGAGTACTAAGAATTCGTAAAATGAATATTGTTAAAACTGATTTAAAAGCGTCTCTATTAAAGTACTTTGGATTTGATTCTTTTAAAGGAGAACAAGAAATGGTTATTACCAGTCTCCTTGATGGTAAAAATACTTTTGTTATAATGCCTACCGGAGGAGGAAAATCTCTTTGTTATCAACTCCCTGCATTAATATCTGAAGGTACAGCTATAGTGGTTTCCCCATTAATTGCTTTAATGAAAAACCAAGTTGATGCAATAAGACAAGTTAGCGATAATGATGGTGTTGCTCATTTTTTAAATTCTTCACTGAACAAAGGGGAAATAACAAAAGTTAAAAATGATGTAATTTCTGGTACAACTAAACTTTTATATGTAGCCCCTGAGTCTCTAACTAAAAAGGAAAATATTGACTTTTTAAAAAATATAAAAATTTCATTTTTTGCAATTGATGAAGCACATTGTATTTCTGAGTGGGGTCATGATTTTAGACCAGAATACCGGAGGTTAAAGCCAATTATAAAGTCAATAGAAGATGTTCCAATTATTGCTCTTACAGCTACCGCTACACCTAAAGTACAAACTGATATTCAAAAGAACTTAGAAATGACAGATGCTAGAGTTTTCAAAGCATCTTTTAACAGAGACAATTTATTCTACGAAGTAAAACCTAAGAAAAATGTTCAAAAAGAAATTATTAGGTTTATTAAAACTAGAATAGGGAAATCTGGGATAATTTACTGCTTAAGCAGAAAAAAAGTAGAAGAAATTGCTCAACTATTACAAGTAAATTCAATATCTGCATTGCCCTACCATGCTGGGCTAGACCCAAATACCAGAGCAAAACATCAAGATATGTTTTTGATGGAAGAGTGCGATATAATTGTTGCTACTATTGCTTTTGGAATGGGAATTGACAAGCCTGATGTTAGATTTGTAATTCATCACGACATACCTAAATCATTAGAAAGTTATTATCAAGAAACTGGAAGAGCTGGTAGAGATGGTGGTGAAGGACATTGTCTTGCTTTCTACAGCTATAAAGACATTGAGAAACTAGAAAATTTTTTACATGGGAAACCATTGGCGGAACAAGAAATTGGTCATCAACTACTTCAAGAAGTAGTAGCATATTCAGAAACAAGTATTAATCGAAGAAAATTTCTACTACACTACTTTGGTGAGGAATTTGATGATATTAATGGTCCAGGAGCAAGCATGTGCGATAACTCTCAAAATCCAAAAGAAAAAATTAAAGGGAAACAATATGTTAAACTTGCGCTAGATTGTGTGAAATCTGTAAATGGGAAACACAAGGTGAAATACTTTGCAAATGTTTTAGTGGGTAATAATAATGCAGAAATTAAAACCTATAAAGGCAATGAATCTCCCTTCTTTAATAGCGGTGCTGAAGAAGACGAACATTTCTGGCATGCTGTTTTTAGGCAAATTGTAGTCCTTGGGTTTGTAAAAAAAGAAATTGAGTCCTATGGAACATTACTATTAACAGAAAAAGGAGAAGACTTTATAAATAATCCTAAAGAGATTGATCTTATTAAAGAACATGACTTTAGCGATACTGATGATAAAGACATAATTTTAAATCAAAAAGCGGGTGGAGGCGCACTAGATGAAAAACTCTTTAAAATGCTTAAAGACCTTAGAAAAAGTATTGCACTCAAAAAAAACATCCCTCCATTTGTGATTTTCCAAGACCCATCTATGGAAGAAATGACTATGCAATATCCAATAAATTTTGAAGAACTTCAGAAAATAAGCGGTGTTGGAATTGGGAAAGCACAGAGATATGGCACTCCTTTTATAGAGCTTATCAAAAAATATGTAGAAGAAAATAATATAGAGAGAGTTCAAGACTTTGTTATGAAAAGTATTGTCAATAAAAGTGGTAAAAAAGTAAATATTATAACCAATATTGACCGTAAGCTTCCATTAGAGGACATTGCTAAAAGTCAAAATAAAAAAATTGAAGAGCTTATTTTAGAAATTGAAAATATTGTTTCATCTGGAACTAAAATTAACATCGATTATTATCTAAATAATATAATTGATGAAGATGCACAAAAAGAAATTTACGATTACTTTTTAGAAGATGCAGAATCAGATGATATAAGCGAGGCATATGAAGAATTTGATGGAGATTATAGCGAAGATGAACTTAGGTTAATGAAAATTAAGTTCATGAGTGAAATGGCTAATTAAATATTTTTAATTTATATCTTTTTTCAAATCCTTCTATTCCGGATAGCCCACCAGAGTGTAAAGCAATAATTTTTTTGTTCTCCAATTTCTCATTCTTTTTTAGTTGGTCTACTAGACCAAAAAACATCTTCCCTGAATAAATTGGATCTGTCATAAGACCTGTTATTTTATAAAATTCTCGCATGAATAGTATTAGCTCTTCACTGTATTTGGCATAACCACCAAGATGATAATCATGGTTTAAAATCCAATTTTTTGAAAAAGGGTTTTTTAATTCAGCTTTAAATTTTTTAGAAATATTTTCTCCAATTTTATTAGCCCCTTTCAGTACAACTATACCAAAACAAGACTGTGACTTATTTAAGGAGGAAACTATTCCAGAAAAAGTTGCTCCTGTACCAACCTCACAAAATATGTAATCAAAATCGTTTTCAATTTCATTCACTATTTTTTGACAACCTTTTATCCCGTAAGCATTAGCCCCCCCCTCAGGAATGAAAAAAAAATCGTTGTACTTTTCTTTACAAAAATTTTTAATCCATTTTTGATTTTTATAATCGTTTCTATTTATATATTCGACAATTGCTCCGTAGGATTGGCATTTCTTTAAAATATCATTCAAAGGGCTGGTTTGCTCTCCTCTTACAAGAAGAACACATTTTATAGAATGGACCTTACAAATATACGAAAGAGCTAAAATATGAGAGGAATAAGCTCCTCCCATAGAAACAATTCCTTTTTTAGAAATAGAATTAAAATATTTTAAATTGTATTTTAATTTTCTCCATTTATTACCTGAAATAATGGGATGGATTAAATCATCCCTTTTTACGTAAACTTGATTTTTAATTCCGTAGTAAGAAAGATCTAGTTTCTGTAATGGAGAATTATTAAAATCCATGAATTTTAAGGGTGGGCCACGTGAATTATTTCTAAAACTGTTCTAAAAGCAACACTTTTATTGGCATACTTATCTTGGTATTTTTTTTGAAGATGGGGTGCAAATTTTGATTGATACAAATTATAATCTTCCCAAGATTTTAATAAATATTGAATACTATAAGAAAGTCCACCATCTTCCTCAGCATGAATTTTAGCAACTTTATTTTCTATAAATAAGCCAGTAGATAAAACATCAGGAATATGAACATCCTTCATCCAAACAAGCCACTCTTTATTAATGTCGTGGTCAATATTTACGGTAATATTATATAAAATCATCCTGAATCTTTTTCAATTTTTTCATTAGTACTTCCTGCTAGTTTTCTAAATCTTTTTCTAGATTCAGCAGCATATAAACTCCCTTTGTGGTCAAAAAGAATGGTCTTAAAATATTTTTTTGCCTGGTCAAAGTCTTTGATTTTTTCTTCATAAATAGAAGCTATTAAAAATAAAGAATTATCTAGTAAAATAGAATTAGGGTAATTGTCAATAAGTAATTTGAAATGCTCGATAGCTTTTTGGTAGTTGTGTTGTTTTAAATCAATTTTTGCTTTTCTGAAAATAATTTCATCATTTAAAGAATGATTTTTGAAATTCTTAAGTATGGAATCATATAAAATATTTGCTTTCGAAAATTGTTGTTGAAAGGTGAGCATATCGGCATAAGAAAATAACATCATGGCGACTTCTGATGTGTCCATATTGTAATTGTCTGAAATTAATACAGAAAGCTCTAAGGCATCATTGGCTATTAGCTTCGAGGTGGACGCTTTTAAAACTTTAAGTTGTGCTTGGCACCAATCGTATTCACCAGAGAAATAATATACTTGGGCATTTTTAAATTTTGCTAAATGTCCTAACTGGTCGTCTTTAAATTGTTTTTCAATCTGAAGATACATTAAGGATGCCTCCCAAATATTATCCTCCAAAACAAGAATATTGGCTAGTTTCAATTTTGCATTTCCTTTTTGTTTTTCCTTTAGTCTTGGGATTAGAATTGCATTATTTAAATGTTGCTTTGCAGAACTAATATCCCCTAAATAAAAAGCCTCTATTTCCGATAGATCTAAAAGTAAATTATACTTTCTTAAAGAGTTATTATAAACATTTTTTGAATTATTTAGCTGGGATAATATTAATAGATAATTGGCTTTTAGCTCCTCTAATTCTTCTTGAATAATTTGATTGCCATAAAGAATCTTACTTTTTAAAGCAAAGAGTTTTTTATTTTTTGCTTCAAACTTATACTCTAAAGAATTACTTTTAAGATCAACATCATCAAAGCATTTAATAGCAACTTTAAAATCCTGGTTGTTAAGCGCCGTATTACCTAATTCAAGTAGCTTAGAGCCGTTTTTATTTAATTTTTTATCCAATGCTTTAATTTGTGTATACGCATTTTCATAATCGTTATTTAGCATGTAAAACCAGGCCAATAATTCGATATAGACTATTTTTTTGGGATTTGCTTGGATTTTTTCAATAATGGATTGTCTTAGTATTTCTTTTTCCTTTAAATTATTTTGAAAATCAATGCTATTTACTAAGCCGTTCTGGACGTTTTGAAGAAACTTATTATTGAAATCTAACATCTCAAAAAAAGTATTAATCATTTTATTAGTTTTGCCCGTCTTATTATAAATAAGTGCAATCTTGGAATGAAATGCAAAAGGATTTAGGAGATTTTTAGATTCGAAATTTAAATATACTTCTAGTGCTTTTTCTAAATTTCCTATTTTCTCAAAAGCTAGTCCTAAATCAAATGCGTTGTCATAGGATGTCTCTTTAATTATTTGCTCTATAGCTTTATCAAAAACTTGATTTTTCTTATCACTTCTATCTACAATTCCATAAATAACTCCTAAATCAACTAAGAATTTTAACTTATTGGGGTTCTCTTTGATTAAAGTTTTAATTAGTTTTTCAGCTTCTTTAAATTTATTGAGTTCTATAAAAGTCGATTTGTAATTTTCATAAATCTTTAGTCTGTGTTCTGGTTCCTTAAATATTTTCTCATAATAAAGTGCAGCCTTTTCATAATCGCTATCTAAGTAATATTTTTTAGCTAATTGAAAATCGATAGTAGAAACCTGTGAGAAAAAACTTGAAACAGATACTATTGAAAATAATACTATAAAAAGATATTTAAATCTCATTTTTTGAACATTCTTTTTCTGCAAAATTCTTTATTGGCAAATACAGGCTATCATTTGTGGATATCACAAAGTCGTATAAGTTAAGAATGTCTAGAAGATCATCAGAAATTTTTTGTACATTTTTTTCTTCCATTTGTATATAATATAGAATTGAATCAGAAGAAATCAAATTATTTGAAAGATCTAATTTTAACATCTTAAGTTGATTAATTTCAGTCTCTAAGTTTCTTTTTGTTAAATCATAGTTAGTCAAAAAATTAGGACATGCTTTTTTAAGGCCTTTGTAATTGTTCATTCTCCTAGCAAACTCATTTTCAATGGTACTAACACATTTTTTAACCAATTCAATATTATCTTGGTATTTTGAAAATGCGTTTTGTACATGGGAAGTATTTATTTCATTGATACTTTTCTCTAAAAAAAATGACTTTGAAAGTAGTGCATTGGCCTTTTTTTCTCCCTTATTAGAACAACCAACCAATACTAAAAAAACAAAAATTAAATTAAGATGTTTCATACAAATCATATAGAATCAAACCCAGTGTAAGGTCTTAAAACTTCTGGAATATTAATACCATCTTCTTTTTGATTTATTTCAAGTAAAGACGCCATAATTCTTGGAAGTGCTAGTGCGCTACCATTTAGTGTGTGTGCTAAATCAATAGTCTTGTTTTGATTTCTGTATCGCAATTTTAATCTGTTAGACTGGTAGGTTTCAAAATTAGAAATTGAGCTAACCTCGAGCCATTTGTCTTGACCAACAGAATAGGTTTCTAAGTCATAAGTCAAAGCAGAAGTAAATCCTAAATCTCCTCCACAAAGTCTTAATTTTCTGTAAGGCAAGTCTAATTTCTTTATTAGACTCTCTACATAAACAACCATATTGTCTAAAGTTTGATAACTTTCTAAAGGGGTTGTTATTTGAACTATCTCCACTTTATCAAATTGGTGCAATCTATTTAACCCTCTAACATCTTTACCATAAGAACCCGCTTCCCGTCTAAAGCAAGGTGTATATCCTACGTGTTTTACAGGTAAGTCTTTTTCTTCTATAATTACATCTCTATAAATATTAGTAATAGGTACTTCGGCAGTAGGAATTAAGTACAAATCATCTAATGATGCATGGTACATCTGGCCTTCTTTATCTGGAAGCTGCCCAGTTCCATAACCTGAAGATTCGTTGACAAGATGAGGAACTGAAAGTTCTTGATATCCTTTCTTATTGCCTTCATTTAAAAAAAACTGGATTAAAGCTCTTTGCAAAATTGCCCCCTTTCCCTTGTAAATTGGGAAACCAGCTCCGGTTACTTTTACACCAAGCTCAAAATCAATTAAATCATACTTTTGACATAGTTCCCAGTGAGGAAGAAGACTATCATTTTTTAAACTATCTATTGAAGAAGAGAAAATTATTTCATTGTCATTTTCAGATTGTCCAGGTGGAACTAATTCGTTTGGCGTATTAGGTATTTGATAGAGTAACTCAAGAATTGATTGGTCTAACTCTTCAAAACTTTGTTTGAATTTTTTTATGTTTTCTTTTAAAACGGTAGTTTCTTTCTTTAAAATATTAGCTTTTTCAATAGCTCCTTTTTTAAACTGTTCTCCAATTTGAGAAGATAATATATTCATATTGGCAGACATTTCGTCTAAATGTTTTTGGGTGTCTCTTTTTTTTAAGTCAAGATTGTAAACCTGGTTAATCTGATCAGTAACATCTACTTTTCTGACCTCTAAAATATTTTTAATAATAGAGTCTTTATCGGTTCGGATTTTTTGAATCTGCAACATTATAAACAGTTATTTATAGTAAAATTATCAAAATTTATAGATGAATAAAAAAGGTATAAAAAAAGCGCTATAAAAGCGCTTTTAAAAATATTTATTTAATGACTAAACGCTCAATTTTCTAACTGAGTAACCGAAACGTAAGATTTGTTTTTGGCTTTTTTTGTAAACTCTACAATACCATCTTTAAGAGCAAATAAGGTATGGTCTTTCCCAATTCCAACATTTTCACCTGGGTTATGTTTTGTTCCTCTTTGTCTAACGATGATGTTACCAGCTATTGCTAGTTGACCACCAAAAATCTTTACTCCAAGACGTTTTGATTCTGATTCTCTTCCGTTATTTGAGCTTCCAGCTCCTTTTTTATGTGCCATAATGAATGAATTAAAAAATTAACTTTCTTTTTTTGATTTAGAAGCTACAGCTGGTTTGGGTTTAGCTGCCGCTTTTTTTGGAGCTGCCTTTTTAGGTGCTGCTTTTTTTGTTTCTACTTTTGCCTCAAACTTAGGAGCTGCCTTTTTAGGAGCTGCTTTTGTCTCAGACTTAGGAGTTGATTTTTTTCCAATTTCTTGGTCTGTTATTTTAGTTAATCTTTGTCTATGACCATTTTTAACTTTATAACCTTTTCTTCGTTTCTTCTTGAAGACGATTACTTTATCTCCTAGAAGATGTTGTTCAATTTTTGCAGTTACTTGAACACCGTTTACAGCTGGGGCGCCTACTGATACTTTGCCTTTATCATCTAGTAGAAGAACATTTTCAAAAGTTACTTTTGATCCTGGTTTTCCTTCTAATTGATGGACGAAATACTTCTGGTCTTTTTCAACTTTAAATTGTTGCCCTGCTATTTCTACAATCGCATACATAAATTAATAATTTAATTTGTTTACTTATTTAAGGGTGGCAAATGTAACTACTTTTATTTACTTCTCACAATTTGAACTTAATAAATACACCTCAATTATTGAGATGATGGTTATATGTTTGGTAAATTTAAAAGAATTTTGAATTCTTACTCTTAGAAAATTGAATATAAAAGCCAAATAATGAAAGAAGAGCTGCCAAAAAAATATTATGAAAAGTTAGAGTTAAATGAATTTAAATTAAACTCTCTTTTAGAAATAACAAAAGCTATAAATAACAATTTATCTATCGATAACATTTTAAAGATTTTTGAATATATTTTAAGAGAGCAACTTGGGATTAGTAAATTGATTCTATATGCTAATGATAGTGAAAAATGGAATTGTATTCTCCATTTTGGGGGTAAAGGGCTTAATAAAAAAATAAATGTAGAAGAAGAGCTCACACATATAAAGGATATAACAGTTATAGAATCTTCGTCAATTAAAACGCTAAATTCATTTGATATTGTTATTCCAATTTTTCATAAAAAAATAGCACTTGCTTATTTATTAATTGGAGATTTAGAAGACGATATTATTGCAATAAGCCCAGGAATTAAGCATATGCCATTTATTCAAACACTAGCAAGTATCATCGTTGTAGCTATTGAAAATAAAAGATATTCAAAAGAACTTCTCGAACAAGAAGTTAATAAAAAAGAGATGGAACTTGCTGCAGAAATGCAAAAACTACTTTTCCCAATAAATCTTCCAAATGACGATTCGTTTGATGTTGCAGCAAGGTATGAATCTAAACATTTGGTAGGTGGCGATTATTATGACTTTATTTTTCTCAACGAAAACGAATGTTTTTTATGTATTGCAGATGTTTCAGGGAAAGGAATGTCTGCTGCATTACTAATGAGTCATTTCCAAGCTAAACTTCATGCAAATATTAAGTATAACTATGAAAATATAACTCTAAAAAAACTTATTGAGGATTTAAATCAAGATGTAAACAATGCTGCAAAAGGAGAGAAATTTATTACGTTTTTTGCAGGACATTATAATAAAAAGAATAAAACACTTCAATATATTAATGCTGGTCATAATTATCCATTGCTCATTAATAAAACAAAAACTACTTTTTTAAATAAAGGATGCATTGGCCTTGGAATGTTGGAGGAAATTCCAAAAATTGAAGTAAATAAAATTAAATTTCAGCAAGACACTGTTCTTGTATGCTATACGGATGGATTAGTAGAGTTAGAAAATAATAATGGAGTCCCTTTCGAAACAGATAATCTAATTGAAGTAGTTGAAAATAATTTCAATTTAACCATGAACGAACTAGATCAAAAAATATTTGAAAAACTAGATGACTTTAAAGGAGATCAAAAGATACTAGACGACACTGCTGTAATGAGTTGTAAATTTTATATATAGCTAGCCAAGCATTTTTATGGTTCTTTTTAAAGAATCTATAAAAAAATCAATCTCACTTTTTTTATTGTAAAAAGCAAAACTAGCTCTTGCTGTCCCAGGGATATTAAAAAACTTCATAAGCGGTTGGGTACAATGGTGTCCAGTTCTAATAGCAATTCCTAATTGGTCTAACAAAGTGCCAATGTCAAATGGGTGAATTCCATCTACTGTAAATGAAATAACACTTGCTTTGTTTTCAGCGTTGCCAAAAATATTTAATTTGTTAATTTTAGAAATAGATTCTTGAGCATATATCAGCAATTCATCTTCAATTTCTGAAATCTTCTCTATCCCTATATTGTTCACATATTTTAATGCTGTTTTTAACCCAATTACACCTGCAATATTAGGAGTTCCTGCTTCAAATTTGTGAGGATATGTATTGTAAGTTGTTTTTTCAAAAGAAACTTCTTTTATCATATCTCCACCCCCTTGGTAGGGCTTCATCTCCTCAAATCTATCTTTTTTAACATAAAGAATACCAACACCAGTGGGAGCGAAAATCTTATGGCCACTAAAGACCAAAAAGTCACAATCTAAATGATTCACGTCCACTTTAAAATGAGGAATAGATTGAGCTGCATCAATTAAAATTTTACAATTATTTTCTTTGGCAAGATTGGTTATCTCTTTAACTGGATTTATCGTCCCTAAGGTATTTGAAACATGAGTTACCGCAATGAGTTTAGTTCTATCACTTATTAATTTTTTAAGCTCATCCATGAGTATTTCTCCAGCATCATTTATCGGACATACCACAAGTTTGGCACCTAACTTCTCGCACAACATTTGCCAAGGGACAATATTACTATGGTGCTCCATAGTAGTAATTAATATCTCATCGCCTTTTTGCAATTGATTTTCTGCCCAAGCACTAGCAACAATATTTATTCCATCTGTAGTGCCTTTTGTGAAAATAATTTGTTCTGGAGTTTCTGAGCCTATAAAATCTCCAACTATATTTCTAGTTTCTTCATACTCACTGGTTGCTTTTTGGCTTAATTCATGAACGCCTCTATGCACATTGGAATTAATGCTTTCATAGTATTTACTTAACGCGTCAATTACACACTTTGGTTTTTGTGAAGTAGCAGCATTATCAAAGTATATTAATGGATTGCCATTAACAGTACTTTTTAAAATAGGAAAGTCTTTTTGAAAGTCCATTTTGTAAAATTAAGTTAAATATAGGACAGTATACTTAATGAATAAATTTTGATTAACTAATTTAAAGACGGGATTTGATAGCAAATTAAAATATTGCTATTGACAACTGTAATAAGTTCTTTGGAATTGTCGTTATTTATATTTCCTATACAAGACATTTTGGACGCTCTAAACAAATTGGGATTAATATTGTACTTACTGTCAATTAATTGAATCTCGTTGGTGTTTTTATTTAAAATGGCCATGAAATTATCAAATCTTTTGCCGTGTAAAATATCGTAAGGATAATAAAACTGAAAATTAAACTCTTCTTTACTTTGATCAATTATTTTAAGTCTTTCTTTTTGTTTTAGACAGTAATTTACTTTGTTAAACTTTTGATTAGCAAAAATATTCCATGAATTTTCATTCGACTTTATACTGTCTGGGATAGGATAAATTTCCTTACTAGAACCTCCTAAAACTAATTTAGAAATTCCTCTTAATGAGTCTTGAAAAACAATAGACGTTGAGTCAATAACGAAAGATTTATTAATAGAAAAATTACTTTCAGACGGTAAGAAAACTTTATTTTTAACAGTATATCGCTCTCCACCTCTTCGATTATGCAATTTAATGACTCCACTTTTTTGAATGGATAAAATATAATCTAAACCATTAATTGCAAAATGTTTTAGTTGCCTATTTATAATCGAACTTATCTCTGGTTGAATCCACCCAGAAACTTGTGTGCCAGAAATATTATAATTGTGTATTTTAAAATCATCCCCTGCAATTAAAAATCTATAGTCCTTATTGTTGTCGTAATCAAAAATTGATACTGGGTTAGACGCCAAATAGTTAAATTTTATTGGGAATCCATCTATTTCATTACCTAGAATATCAATAATATGGAGTCTAGATTTGGTATTAAACACCATTTGGAATTTATTATTTTGATAGGAATCAATCTGAGAAATACCTCCTAATATTTTCCCCTCAAGATTTCTAGACCATTTCACTTTGCCTCCTGCGCTTATTAAGTAAATGGTATTTTCTTGATCTTGAACAATAATATCTTTGGTGCCAGACCTATGGTTATTTAATGAATATGGTCCCCAAATTAATTTTGGAATATTAACTTTCCATAGAATTTTTTTGTCTACTTTTTTAGGATAAAACTTCTTAAGAGACAATCCATGATGTGCTCTATTGTTGTAATTATTGATTCCCCAACTTATTCCTCCAATAGATTTGAAGATATTATGAATAGTATTGTCAAAATCGTTTTTGGAAAGAGTAATTTTTTTTAATAGTTCTGGTTGTGATTTATAAGAAAAATGGGAGTGTTCTTGATCAAATTCAGAATTTTTATTTTCACTAAAAATTGCGGGATTAAAATCATCAGAATTAATTTGTGAAAGTTTGTAATCAAATTCTTTTTTGGCTTCTAAATTAGCAATTAAAAGAAACTGATCAATTTGAAATCCATATCGATTTTTAAAAGTTATATGAGGAAAATATGACTTTAATAAATTAGAGTCAATTACACTAAAATCATTTTCTAATTTAGAGAATTTCAGAGTGTCTAGGAAAAACAATTTTGACAATTCATTAAATCCTAAGTTTTCTGATTGACTTTCAAGAATTAATATTTCATGTTCTTTTTCCTGTATTAAATCCTGGAATTTTAATTCTAAGGATTTAAATGCCAAATGGTGATTTAAAGAATCTGTTTGGATATGAAATATATTTTTAGAAATAAAATCAACATCTTCTGGAATCCAATCTTTAAATCCATAATACTCGGGTGAAGGAAGTGACATGGAAGTATCGTAGTCGGTAATACCTACAATTTTTATGTCATTTGGAGAATAATTTATATCAAATTGAAACCATTTATTGGAATGTAGCTCAGACAATAAATCATGGTTTTTATAGGTGTCAGAAATAGAATCTAAAAAAGCTTTGACATTATCTACACTCATAAAACAGGATATATTAGACATTTCGCTAGAGAATATCATTTTGTCAGAAAAATCGTTGGGCTTCTCTTTCTCTTCTGAATATGTGTAGTTGGTCTTAAATTCATTAATTAAGCTTTTAGAATTTGAAATAATTAAAAACGGATAGGATATATCAAAGAAATAAGATTCAATAAAATTAGAATCTAAATCATTTATTTTGTCTTGCTTTTCTGTGAAATTTTTAGCTATAATCCAAGAAATATTGTTGTCTTGATTGTAAAAAGAGATATTGGTGGCACCTTCACTAAATATTTCATTGTAGTTTGAGTCTGTAATTAACGAATTAATTTCCTTAATCAATTCTCCGTATTGATTGTTTTTGGAAACTTCTTCAAATTTGGACCAAATCATACTGGTTTCAAAAAAATGATGTAAGGTCTTTGAGAACTCGTTGACCTCCACAAAAAGAATAGGGTCTGCTGGAAAGTATTTTTGAGGCTCTTGAAAGACCTTGCTTTGTTCACCTAGCCTTTGAAATATATTAAATACAAGAAAAGATAAAATAGATATTAGTAATAAAAAGAATAATAATCTTTTAAGCATGAACCAAAAATAGAGATTTGCGAATCAGAATATGTGAAAACAAATTTTTTGTTTAAACATTAAAATGTCAGCTTAATTAAGACTTTTTTGAAAAGATTAAATATTTATTAATCAGCTGATTTAAGATTTGGAAACCACCAAAGAGAACAGCAGAAAAAACTATACTACTTAACAAGGTATATTTGAAAAAGGGAATCCCCATGGAAAGACACAACGCAAGACCACTTAAGTCACTTGTGTAAAAACCACCCATCAGCCAAACCGCAGAATTGGTTACAAGGAAGAATACTAAAGAAGATAAAACAGAATTAATAATTACATTTTTACCGTTGGAAGTCTTCATTTTTATACCCATAAGTACAGTGAGAGCAAAAGATAGATATACCGCCCACATTAAAGAATGAAATCCAATAAAATAGTCAGAAATGAGCATACATGCTATTGGGATAAGAAGAGCTAACTTTTTATTAGATAAATAAAACCCTGAAAACAATGCAACTGAAGCAATTGGAGAAAAATTAGGGATATTGGTTAATAAAATATTGGACAATGCCGTTACAATAATTAGGCTAAGTATTAATATGTATTTGTTGCTCTTCAAGGTTTATTTTTCTTCAAATTTAATTAAAAATTAGACATTTAATATAATGTTTAAAAATCATTTTTAAGTTCAAAACTGCATGAATTAAGTGAAATTAATTGAAGTAATTCATAATTCAATGTGGATAGAATATTTTTTGAACTCTAAGACTTTGAATTTTTAAAAAGAAATTTACATAAAAATTAGAAGATGAAGAAAGGTGATTATCAGTACGGATTATTCCCTCTTAGAATATTTTTATTTCCTGGCGAGCAAACAACTCTCCATATTTTTGAACCTAGATATTTACAATTAGTTACCGAGTGTCTAAGCAGTGGGGAGTACTTTGGAATTCCATACCAAGGTAAAACAACTCTAAGTGAATTAGGTTCTTTGGTAAAAGTAGTTCAGATTTTAAAAAAATACGATAGTGGAGATTTAGATGTTTTAGTGGAGTGTAAGTCAAATTTTAAAATTCATCATTTTCAAAATAAAAACGAACATAAGCTATACCCTATTGGTTCTCTTTCAAAAATCAAGAAAGGTATTTTTAAACCCTCAGAAGAATTAGAAAAATATGCTTCGGAATATTTAACCCATTTGCTAGATAATTCTAAAGATTCCAAATCGGAAGAATTAGTTTCGCTTAACAATTTAGTTAATTTGGTAAATCTTTCAGATGAAGATAAAATAAAATTCATTGGGTTTTCAGACCTTAAAAAAAATGAATTCCTCATTAAGAAATTTAAATTCATGATGATTTTACTATCTCAAGAAAAAATGGTAGATCAAAATTTCTATCTAAACTAAAATTCTAATTCTTAGCATTTAAGAGCAGGTCTTTGACTTTTAATGCAGAAATATCCCAGGAAAATTTCTTAGCTTGAAGAAGTGCTTTTTTAATAAGTTCTTGATTATTTTCCATTGCCTTTTCCATCCCCGTAGTAATACTATCTTCATTAAATGGGTCAACATAAATCACTGAATCACCTCCAACTTCTGGTATACTTGTCAAATTACTAGTAACTACCGGAACTCCCGATAGCATCCCTTCTAAAACAGGAAGACCAAAACCCTCGAAATACGAAACATATATTAGTGCAGAACTTGATGCAACCCAGTTTACTAGTTCAGGACCTGATTTCCTGCCTAAAAATCTCACGTTTTTTAAAAGCCCTTGTAGGTTTAATTGGTTCTTCCACATGTCAGTTCCTACAATAATGAAATCCATTTTATTTAAAGAATTAAACTTTTTAAATCCTGTAAGCATTCTCTCAATATTTTTTCTTTTATGTAAAGACCCTACATATATAAAATATGGTTTATTGTTATTATTTTGCTCAATAAAAACTTTCTTTTGGTTGGGGGTTAAAGACTTAAAAGCATCATTTCCTCCATTAAATATTACGTTGATTTTTTCAGGACTAATGCCATAATTTTTAATAATATCTGTTTTTGAAAAATTAGAAACAGTAATTATTTTTTCTGCTTTTTGAGCAAATAATGGCATATATTTTTGATAATACTTTAATACATTTTTGGGTAAATCTTCTGGATAATGCTCAAAATTCAAATCGTGAATTACCCCAATTTGAGGAATTTGTGTGTTTAAAGAAATAAAACCATCTGGAGAGAAAAAGAGATCTATTTTAAACTTTTTAAAATTTCTTGGAAGGACATAATTAAACCAAATTCTAAATAAAATTGGATGTCGTGCTGGTGGGTTGAGAATTACATTAAAGACATTCTCACCTGAAATCAAAAAATCAGTTTTCCTATCGTAAAAAAAGAAAAATTTATGTTTTGGCATTAATAAAACCAGCCTGTTCAGAATTTCAAAGCTATACCAGCCAATACCTTCAAATTTTCCTTTTATTAAATGCCTTGCATTAATTCCAATATTCATATTTAAAATTGAGAAATAAAATCAAGTGTTAAATTATAAAAATAATAACTTAGTACACGTGAAAAAAATAACACTGTTCTCAGTTTTTTTATTCGTTTTAAGTTCTTGTGCAAATAAAATTCCATTGAATTCTTTTGAGCAAGAAGTTCCCAAACCAGCTCCTAACTACAGCAATATGGACCATTGGGCTGCACATCCTGATAAAAGTGATTATTCGGATTTAAAACCAAAAAATCTTTTAAATGATACGCTAAGTTTGGACTCTGTAGATGTTTTCTTCGTCTATCCAACTTTATATTTTGATGGCTTAGATTGGAATGCAGATTTTAACAATAAAAAATCCAATAAAAAAATTGGTCATTTGGCACTTAAGAATCAAGCCTCTGTTTTTTCGGGTTTAGCAAAGATATATTCCCCTTACTACAGGCAGATGCATTTTCAAGGCTACATGGACAACATAAACGGACTAAAAGCTTTTGATTTTGCATATAAAGATGTTGAAAATGCCTTTAAATATTACCTTAAAAATTTCAACAATGGAAATAGAATTGTTTTGGCAGGTCACAGCCAAGGAACCCACCATTTACAAAAATTATTAAATGATTATATATTACTAAATGATTCTATTTTAAAAAAAATTGAACTCTGTTATTTCGTGGGGGATGTTTTTATAGAAAATTTTACTGTGGATGGCTATCCTATTTGTGAATCTCCAACAGATTTAAACTGCTATCTTTCATGGAATTCTTATTCCTATGGAACATCTTATCCTCATAAAAAGAGTGATTTTGTTTCAGCAACCAATCCAATAACTTGGAGAAATAATGAGGCTGCAAGCCTATATAATATGCATAAAGGAATTTTGTTTAATAATTATAAAATAATAAGAGGTGGCAATAAATTAAAGCAAGAAAAAATATTAAGCGCAAAAGTTGATAATGGATTATTATGGGTTGAAATCGAGAATTTTCCACTTTTTAGAGTTTATGATAAATTTTTAAAAGGAAATTACCATGCTTTAGATTACAATCTATTTTGGATGAATATTCGTGAAAACTTTTACCTAAGAATGCATAAAAAATAACCATGTTTTACAAACTTAATTTTTATCAAAAAATAATTACTCTTTTCCTATTGTATGCGATTGTTTTTTCAATGTCATTTTACTTATTTAAGTTTTCTATACAAGCAATAACAACCTGGGAAATTATCTTGTTTAACTTTTTACAAGTTTGGGACTTAATGTTGGTAGGATTTTTATTTTTTCAAACATTCAAATATGTTAGAATGCCCAGTAATTTTTATTTGCAAAGAAAGTACGAAACCAAAAAATATTTTAAGTATATGGGAGTGAATATATTTAGACTTTTGCTTATAAATTCCTTTTTTAGACACCTAAACAATCGTGTTTATTTAAAAGGAAGGGCAAAAGATTATCTTCTTACTTTTATTGAAGAAACCAAACAGTCTGAAACTTCTCATATTATTTCGGGGATATTTCCTTTGTCTATTCAGCTATTGTACCTAAAATATGGACTAATTGAACACTTTATATGGTTGAGTATTTTTAATGTTATTTTAAATCTTTACCCTTTTTTGTTGCAACGAATGAACAGGTTTAATATGCTGGTAAAATACCCAAACCTTTCTAAGAAAAACTAAAAATTTTTAGACCTATGATTTACAAACAAATGAATCCAAACTGATCTGGAGACTACAACAATGTATGGTGTTAAAATTATTATAAAGACTAATATAAAATAGATTATATCTTTCCAGTGAATACTTATAAACCAAAATAATAAATTAAAGACTATTAAAGAATTCAAAACTTGAAAGCCATAACTTACATAGGCAGCTCCTTGATAGAATCCTGGTTCTAAAGAAAATTTCAAATCGCATTTAGAACACCTTTCATGCATTTTATTAAGGTCTCTTAATTTATATGGATTGCTATTTACAAAAAGACTGCCTACTCTACAATTTGGGCATTTAAAATGGAAAATAGAACGTAAAAGAGTCATTTTTTAAGAAATATATTTTTTACTTCTAGAGCATTTACCTCCACCCAAATTTCATTTTTTCGATTAATAATTTGATAGGGCGGCTGATAAACAGCTATCATAAAATCATTATTGCAGTCAATATTGTTTTTCTTAAGAATATTTAATAACTCTAAATGTTTTGCTGCACAATTTTTTTCGTTAGCAAATCCGCTAAATTTTATTACTGCGATGCATTGATTTTTTACGGTTTCAAAAAATATCTTTTCTGAATTGGGAGATGGTAAATTATTTATTTCAAATTCCTTTGGCATAACAAAAGAAAATGAGGATTTATTACTCATATTGTATAAAACGGGAGAAGTCATTTCCATTTGAATATTATCCTTGTTTCCGCCGAAGATATAGTTAGCCAAAACAGGAAAATTTCCACTAGCAGAATTCATATTGTAGGCCTTGGTATTAACTGAAGCTTTGGTATACTGATCGTAGATTTTAAAGTCAATAGAATTAATAGATCCAATAATTTCATTAGAGATAGTTTCGTATTTTTTATTATTATAAGAACCATAAAATTGCCAAACTGTAAAAAGAAATAAAATTCCCAAAAATATGTAGAGTGTAGTTTTCATTTATCGATAAACAAATATACTAAAATTATTAATTTTGTTTAATTTTGGAATGTAAATGTTAAACAAAGTGTTTGTAGGAATAGATGGTTATATAGACGGTTGGTGTTGCTGTGTAATACAAGATGGTATTAAAATAGAGCTGCATAAATCCTTAGCAGATTTATATAAAAAAATTAGGATTAATAATCTTACTTTAATAGATATGCCTATTGGTCTTTCCTCAAAAAATATCGAAAGAAAAATTGATTTTAAATTAAGGACCTATTTGCCTAAAAATAAGAAAAGCAGTGTTTTTACAGCTCCTTGCAGAAAAGCTGTGTTAAGTAGTAATTATGATTCTGCTAAAAAAGTAAATAAGATAATTACTAAAAGAAGTATTTCTATTCAGTCTTGGAATATTAGTAAAAAAATAAAAGAGTTGGATGAATTTTTAAGAGTTCCAAAAACAAATAAAGTTTTAATTAAAGAGTCTCATCCTGAGTTTTGTTTTATAAATCTAAATAATAACAATCCGCTAATACACAGCAAAAAAACAAAAGAGGGTTATCAAGAAAGATTATCTATATTAAATAGAAATGAAAAAAATATAGGATTAATTATAGAAAAGACATTAGAAAATTTTAAAAAAGAAAAAGTAAAAAAGGACGACATTTTAGATGCAATTGCTTTGGCGCTAACATCAAAATACTGGCAAAAAAATGGGTCTAGAATAATTAGTCAAACTCCTAAAAAAGACGAAATGGGAATTCCATTTGAAATATATTATTAATGAAAACAATTAACCTTATTTTTCCAAACCAACTATTTAAAGAATCCGTTCATTTAGATGATACTTCAAGCCATTATCTAATTGAAGAAAAATTGTTTTTCAATCATTTTAATTTTCACAAACAGAAACTATATTTTCATAGGTGTTCTATGAAAAACTATTATGATTTTTTATTTCAAAAAAAACTAGATATAAGTTATGTTAACTCCTTTGAGGAAAAATCAGATATAAGAAAATTCATTGATGGATTAGACCCTAATGAAATTAATAAAATAAAGTGCATCGATCCAGAAGATAATTGGTTGGAGAAAAGGCTAAAAAAAGCATGTGAAAAAAAAGGGATAGAAATTCAGCTATTTGAAAACCCTTTATTTATAAACTCTAAGAAAGAGTTGGAACCATTTTTTAGAGAAGACAAAAAGAAACTATTTCAAACTTCATTTTATAAGTCAGAGAGAAATAGGCTTGGGATATTGTTAGATGGTAATAATAATCCTGTAGGTGGGAAATGGACATACGATGATCAAAACAGAGAAAAATATCCTAAAGGAAAAACTACTCCAAAAATAAATTTCCCAAATGAAACCAAAAATCATTTGGAAGCTTTGGGTTATGTAGAAAAGTATTTCTCGGACAATAATGGAATATTAGACGCCTCTCCAATCTACCCAACTGATTTTGAAACTGCAGAAAAATGGTTCGATGAGTTTTTAAAAACTAGGTTTAAGGAATTTGGTCCTTATGAAGATGCGTTATTAAAAGAAAAGTCTATTATTAACCATAGTATATTGTCTCCTATTATCAACTCTGGATTAATTAGTCCCAAAACTATCATAGAGAAAACCTTAGAATTTTACAAAGAAAATAATATTCCTATAAATTCTTGCGAAGGTTTTGTAAGACAAATTATTGGGTGGAGAGAATTTATTAGAGGCGTCTACAGATGTAAAGGAAGCGAAGAAAGAACAAAAAACTTTTGGGGATTTAAAAGAAAAATTCCATCTTCTTTTTACAGCGGAACGACCGGAATAGAACCTCTAGATGACACCATTCACAAAATAAATAAATCTGGGTATGCAAATCATATTGAAAGACTTATGATTGTAGGAAACTTCATGCTTTTATGTGAATTTGATCCTGATGAAGTTTACAGATGGTTTATGGAGCTATTTATTGATTCTTACGATTGGGTTATGGTTCCAAATGTTTATGGGATGAGCCAATTTGCAGATGGAGGCCTAATGTCTACAAAACCTTATATAAGTGGAAGTAATTATATTGTAAAAATGAGTGATTACAAAAAAGGAGAGTGGTGTAAGATATGGGACGCATTATTTTGGAACTTCATGGACAAACAAAGAGCCTTTTTCTTGAAAAATCCTAGAATGAGAATGCTAATTAGCAGTTTTGACAAAATGGATCCAACCAAAAGAGAAACTCACTTAATTACTGCTGACAATTTTTTAAACAGTCTTTAAATACTATAATAAAATGGCCATTTACAATATCTCTTACAAAAATAAAGAAACAGATAAATTAATCAACGATGAGTTAGGGGAAGCATATTCTTTATTTAATAAATTAAAACTTGGTGGAATTGGATCTAGAAGAATGATTATTGAACATTTAAGTGAAAGAATAAATCATTTAAAATTGAGAGTCAGTGGTCTTCAGTATGGCAATATTGAAATTAGACCAAATGGAATAATTCTACATATAAATCAGGGTATTTACACTTACGCGTGGACCATCCCATTTTATCATTTAAATATATATAATGGAGATTATTTCACCATACACGGAGCTGGAAACTATATTCAATTTAATAAAGAAAAATGCTGGAAAGAAAACCGTAAATTTCTCACCAAATTAATTGATATAAAAGCAAAATTTAATTCTGTAAAATAATGTATCCACTTCTAAGACTAATTAGAGTTGTAATTAAGAGTCAATTTCAAGAAAAGCTTTCATTTGATAATGATTATACAGACAGTGTGAATTTAATTGTTTTGCCTCAGGACATAGATCCGTTTATGGAGCTTAATAATGGTAGATATGTTACCCTTTTAGACTTAGGAAGATTTAGCCTTGGTGCTAAAGTAAATATGGCTAGTTTTTTGAAAAGAAATAATTGGTCGTTAACAATTGTTGGCACCTATAATGAGTACAGACATAGATTAAGACTTTTTCAGCGTTTTATATTAAAAACAAAGATTATTGGATATGATGAAAACTGGTTTTATTTTTTTCAGAAGGTAGAAAGAAAAGGAAAGACCCATATGGCTTCCGTAGTGAAATTTGCATATACTAGCAAAAAAGGATTGGTATTGCCAAAGGAGGTTATTAGTGCAATGGGGATTAAATATAATCCTAACAAGTTACCATTATGGATAAAAGAATTAACAGAACATCAGCTATTTAAAAAATAGCATAAAAAAAGGAGGGCAAGCCCTCCCTTAAAAACTTTAGGTTTTAATTACTTTGAAGATGAAGCAACTGCTAAGTTATAAACAACTAAACCGAAACCGATTTTATTGATAGCATCACCAATGTTGTAAACTACATCCATAGCTAGGGTCATTCCGAAGAAATCGCCTTCACCACCATACCATCCAGCAGTTCCAGCCATGTATCCTATTGGATAAATTGCCCAACCAATAACTACGAATTTACATAGAATATTGTGCGCTTTAAGTACTTCTCCACCTGCTGAAGTAGCCAATGCTTTTGCTTCTCCAAACCAGATAAGATATACGATGTAAAAATAAGCAAGTCCTGAAGCTAATCCCCATAACCATGCGTTATCTCTATCAACACCCTCTCCCCAGTATCCAGTAACTAACATTACTGTAGATGCAGCGATAAGTGTCCACATTAATTTTTTAGTAGCACCAGCTGCTCTAAGAATTAAGTAAAATTCTACACACATTAAAGGAACAGTAAGTATCCAATCTACATAACGAAAGAATACAGGAGATCCGTTTCCAGAAGCCCAGTAGTCACGCATGTAGTAGTAGTGAACTGCTGCTATAAATGTAATGAGTCCTGAGACCAAAATAGAAGTTCTCCATTTTGCATCAAAAGAATTCATTGATAAGAAAAAGAAGGCCGAAGCCGCCATCATGGCCATACATCCTACAAAAAATGTAAAACCGACATAATCGTCAGTAGCCATTTTGGGTACTGCGAGTAACATATTGTTTAAAGTTTCCATATTAGATTTAAAATTTATTCGTTTGTTTAACGAATTTAACTATTAATTCAACAAATTTCCAAATTTTTGTTAATTTTTTTTCTTTATATGGGGAAATTAGGTTCTTAACAACCAAATAAGTGTATAAAATACACGTATTATTTAAGTCAAGACTGTGTTTATTCTATATTTTTAATTGAATATTTAATACCTCTAAATGTGAATTTTTTATTTTTTGATAACCCTTTCATTGCAGAACCCATGGGTGATAGTAATGATATTATGAAATAATTATTTGATCTTATTTCTAATTTCCCAATCCCAATGGATATAAAAAAAACACCGCCTTCTGTTGTTATTAAAGAGCCTTGAGTTGCTAGATTATGTTTCTTTGAATTATCTAGTTGTTCTATAGTACGAAGATTCTTTAAAGCTAAGTCCAATTGCCTAGTGTAATTATCTATTTCCGTTTGAATTTTAGCCCTTGACGTCTCGTGTTTGTCTCCAGCTGAGCTTTTATTTGCAGTATCTCTAGATTCTTTGGTAGAATTAATTAAAAATTCTAAAGATTTAATCTTCTTTTTTTGAATAAAAATTAATTCATCACATATTAATTCTTTAATGTTTTTCATACGTAAAAGATAGAATTTTTACTGAAATATTTAGCCTTTTATTTCTTTTAGAGTATTGTCTATTAATGTTCTTTAATTTAATCTATGGACTTTGGTGAAGATATCTACAGAACTATTTGATAAAATTTTAATTATCTTTTTAGATTAACAGCGATATTAATGGAAGGTAGCCTCAAATGTTGGACCAAAAAAAAGCCTCCCTATCTTTTAAGGAGGCCTTTAGAGTACCCGAGGCGGGACTTGAACCCGCACGACCAGATGGTCACAAGATTTTAAGTCTTGCGTGTCTACCAATTCCACCACTCGGGCATTTACTTATAAATAAGTAAAATGGAGCGAAAGACGAGATTCGAACTCGCGACCCCGACCTTGGCAAGGTCGTGCTCTACCAGCTGAGCTACTTTCGCATGTAAAAGAACAATTGGGTGCCAAAAATAATTAAATTTTAATAAAACCGTTAGAAATTTAACTACCTAATTTTTTTTTAATATCATTTAATAAAACCAAAGCCTGAACAGGCGTAAGAGAATTGACATCTAAATTGTCTATTTCATTCCTAATATCGCTTAAAATAGGATCGTCTAACTGAAAAAAACTTAATTGTTGGTGGTCTTCTTTTTCTAGTATACTTATTTCTTTTTTTGTGTTTTGACTTTTATCTAACTCTAAATTCTTTAGTATTTTCTCTGCTTTGGAAATTATCTTTTGAGGCATTCCCGCAACTTTTGCTACATGAATACCAAAACTATGCTCGCTTCCCCCTGCAATTAATTTTCTAATAAAATGAATTTTTTTGTCTATTTCTTTAACAGAGACATTGTAATTTTTAATCCTATTAAAGGTTTTAGTCATATTATTTAGTTCGTGGTAATGAGTTGCAAACATGGTTTTTGGTTGAAATTTTGGGTTTTCATGTAAAAACTCTGCAATTGACCAAGCTATAGATATACCATCGTAAGTACTAGTGCCCCTTCCAATTTCATCTAATAAAATAAGACTTCGAGAAGAAATATTATTCATAATACTAGAAGTTTCATTCATTTCCACCATAAAAGTGGATTCGCCTGACGAAATATTATCATTTGCCCCAACCCTAGTAAATAATTTATCAATTACCCCAATATCTGCAGATTTAGCAGGAACAAAACAACCTATTTGTGCCATAATGAGAATTAAAGCAGTTTGTCTTAAAAGTGCAGACTTTCCGCTCATATTAGGCCCGGTAATCATCATTATTTGTTGCAGCTTATTATCTAAAAATATATCATTAGGAATATAAGCTTCTCCTACAGGCAGAAACTGCTCTATAACAGGATGTCTACCATCTTTTATGTCGATTTGTAAACCATTGCTAATTATAGGCTTAGAATAATTATTTATTTTAGAAACATGGGCTAATCCATGAATTACATCTAAATAAGCAATACACTTTGCATTAAAAACTATATCCTCAATGTTTGGTAATACATCTTCAATAAGTTGTGAAAAAATCTCCGATTCTAACTTTAAGATTTTCTCTTCTGCACCAAGAATTTTCTCCTCATATATTTTTAATTCTTCTGTTACATATCTTTCTGCTGAAGTAAGCGTTTGTTTTCTAATCCACTGATCAGGAACTTTGTCTTTATGGGTGTTTCTAACTTCAATGAAATAGCCAAAAACATTGTTAAATGCAATCTTTAAACTAGGAATACCAGTTTTTTCAATTTCTCTTTTTTGAATATCCAACAAAACAGATTTAGCATCTGAAAGTATATTTCTTAACTCGTCCAATTCATTGTGAAATCCGTCTTTTACCACTTGTCCCTTACCTACGGCTATTGGAGCATCTTCATGGAGAACTTCTTCAATTTTTTGAATCGTTTTTGAATTGTCCTTTAAATTATTAGCCCAGAAATTAAGTTGCTTTTGATTTAGAGACAATAATTTTTCTTTTACTGGAATAATTGATTGTAATGACTTTTTAAGTTGATTTAGCTCTCTTGGAGAAGTTTTTAAAACAGCCAGCCTTGAAGACATTCTTTCTAAATCTCCAATCTCTTTAAATTGACTTTTAATAAACTCAAAAAGTTCTGAATCATTAATGAAAAACTCTACCATTTCCAATCTGTCTCGTATTTTTTCTGCTGAAATTAATGGAAATAAAAGCCATTTTTTTAGCAGTCTTGCCCCCATAGCTGTTGAAGTCTGGTCTAGAACCTCTACCAAAGTATGGCCATTGTGGTTGGTAGAATATATTAGTTCCAAATTTGAAACAGTAAAATCATCCATCCACAAATGTTTGCCCTTTTCTATCCTCTGAATACTTGCAACATGACTTGTATGGTGGTGCTCTGCAGTTGTAATATAATGGAGAACTGCTCCAGCTGCTACAATGGCCAAATCCATATTTGAAATTCCAAAGCCTTTTAAAGACTTGGTTCCAAACTGTATATTTAATTTTTCTAGAGCAAAATCATTTTGAAAAACCCAATCGTCTAGCCTAAAAGTATAGGCCTTAGATTGGAAATTATCTTGAAAAAATGAATCTTTATTTCTTGAATATAGAATTTCTGATGGGGAAAAATCACTTACTAATTTTGATATGTAATTAACATCCCCCTGGCCAACATAAAACTCTCCAGTAGAAATATCCAAAAAGGCAACACCAGCTTTTTCTTTGTGAAAACTAACAGCAGCAAGAAAATTATTGCCTTTGCTGTCTAATATTTGGTCGCTTAAAGCTATTCCTGGTGTGACCAGTTCTGTAACCCCTCTTTTTACAATTTTTTTTCCTTTTGTTGGTTGTTCTAATTGATCACAAACTGCTACTCTATGTCCAGCCTTTACTAATTTTGGCAAATAAGTTCCTATAGAATGATGTGGAAATCCTGCCAGCTCTATTTTGGAAGATCCGTTATTGCGAGCTGTTAGAGTTATTCCTAATACATTGGATGCTGTAATTGCATCTTTGCCAAAAGTCTCGTAAAAATCCCCTACTCTAAACAAAAGCAAAGCATCGGGATGCTTGGATTTGATGGAGTTGTATTGTTTCATCAAAGGAGTTTCAGATTTGGCTTTTACTTTTGACATTTGGTCTTTAGGTAGTATCTAGATATGTTTGTAAAAATAAACTAAATGCGCATTTTAGCAAATTAACATTTAATGAATAAAAAATTAAAACTAGAGGAACTAAATCGTTTAAGTGTTTTAGAGTTTAAAGAGGCTGAGAAAGATCCTATTATAGTTTTATTGGACGATGTTAGAAGTCTTAACAATATTGGTTCTGTATTCAGGACCTGCGATGCAATGGGAGTAAAAAAAATGTATTTATGTGGTATCACGGGTCAGCCTCCTCATAGAGAAATTAGAAAAACAGCAATCGGAGCTTCTGTAAGTGTAGCTTGGGAGCATGAAAAAAACGCTTCAGAAATATTAACTAAATATCGTGATTTAGGCTATGAGATTATTGCTGTTGAACAAACATCTAATTCTGTATCTTTAGAAAATTTCCAATTAACTAATAAGAAAATACTTTTGGTTTTTGGAAATGAAATAAATGGAGTTTCACAGAGTCTAATTGATTTATGCGATTTGTCATTAGAAATTCCACAATGGGGGACGAAACATTCTATGAATATTTCCGTAAGTGTTGGAATAATTTTATGGAATTTAAAAAAGCTGTTGCTAATAGATTAATTTTATTAATCTATAAACTTATATTTGTTTTAATTTAAAACCTAAATAGATTAGTTGTATTAAATTATATTTGTTAAAGTTTGAAAAAATATTTACATATCGTTTTAATTTTCACATTTATTCCAGCTTTTTATAGTGCACAGTATTACAATAGGAATACCTACAAAACTAAAAGACACGAAATTTCTTTTGGTCTTGGTGCCTCAAGTTGTTTAACCGATGTAGGGGGTGGAAAATCTATAGATTCAAGCTTGTTTGGAGGTTCGGCTAGAGGATTCTTGTTCGATATGAATATTAATCAAACCAAATACGTAGCCAATTTTTCGTATACTTATTATTTAAAAAGTAAATTAACTTTTAGACTTAATTTAGCTTACTCGCAAATTTCTGGGGACGATAAGGTAACTGATGACATATACAGACAAAATAGAAGATTAAATTTTGAAACTACAATTGTTGAGGGATCTGGAGTCTTTGAATGGATTCTTATCCCTGAAAAAACTGGAAATAGATACAATATAAAAAATAAATTTGGCAAAAAAATTGGTGCAAAAAATCAATTATTTGGACTTTATGCATTTGCTGGAATAGGTGGTTTTTATTACGACCCTTGGGGATACGATAAATTTCTAGAACAAGGTAGCTCGACTGAAGTTGGAGGAAGTCCAATAAGACATCGTCTAAGACCTTTAAGAACTGAAGGACAGGGGGTCTTTGAACCAAATTCTGAGAACTATCCAGATATTTACAATAACAATGGGGATGTAATTGCTACATATGAAGATTATGCATTTCCTAAAGATGAAAGCTATAAAAGATTTGCTGTTTGTGTTCCTGTTGGTTTTGGGATAAAAAAATCCTTTCACTCGACAGCGGGGTTAAAACTTGAAGCAGGTTTTAGATTTACCAATACGGACTATCTTGACGATGTAAGCACTAAATATTTTGATCCTATCGCATTAGAAGAGTATTTTGGAAATAGCGATTTAGGACCTGTTGCAGCCCAAATGACAGGAACAAATACTGGAGAAACATATGAGACAATGGTGTTCTTCAATGATGGTCCTCCTGATCCTTTGCCACCTATTATTTCTGGAGATCCATACCAAACCATTGAAGATCTAGCTGCTTATGGACCGAATGCATGGAGAGTTAGGTATTACAAAACTATTCCAGGAGAGAAAAGAGGGAACCCAGAGAATAAAGATTCTTATATGTTTCTAACTCTTTCTGTTTATAAAAAATTAACCAATACTCCGAAAACTATGAGAATTGCCAATTCTAGTTCTAAAAGGAGAATAAAAGCTTCCTTTTAATAATTTTATTATCTTCCTTTTTTTTGGTTTATAATAAACTGATTCAATTACTTTTTTTATATTATAGACTTATAAATAATTTTTTATGCCTAGATACCATAAGCTTGGTAATATTCCTCACAAAAGACACACTGTGTTCAAAAATGGTGGTAGTAAAATTCACTACGAGCAACTTTTTGGAACTATCGGCTTTGAAGGAATGTCATCTCTCCTGTACCATATTCACCCCCCTACAGAAGTAAAAGAAATATTAAAAAAAACAGATGTTTCTCCTAAAATTGCTGTAAACAACAATATGCAAATGAGAGGGTTTAAAGGTTTTGGAGTTAATTCAAAATCTAATTTTTTAATATCTAGAGTTCCTATTTTAACTAATTCTGATGTGACGCTACATTTAGCAAATCCGATTGAAAACTCTAAAGATTTTTTTTATAAAAATGTAGATGCAGATGAAGTGATATTTATTCATAAAGGTGAAGGAGTTTTAAGAACTCCCTTAGGAAAAATAGAGTTTGGAAGTGGGGACTATTTAGTAATTCCAAGAGGAATGATTTATAAAATGGATTTTAAAGACAGTGAAAATAAACATTTTATAATAGAGTCTTCTCACCCTATATACACCCCAAAAAAATACAGAAACTGGTTTGGGCAACTTTTAGAGCATTCTCCATATTGTGAAAGAGATTTAAGAGTGCCTACAGACCTAGAAACCTATGACGAAAAAGGCGAATTCTTAATTAAAATTAAAAAAGAAGGATTTTTGTACGATTACATTTACGGGTCTCATCCCTTTGATGTGGTTGGATGGGATGGATACAATTATCCTTATGCATTTTCTATTCACGACTTTGAACCAATTACTGGTAGAGTACATCAACCGCCTCCGGTTCATCAAACTTTTGAAACACCTGCTTTTGTAATATGCTCTTTTTGTCCTAGAATGTATGATTACCATCCCGAAGCAATTCCTGCTCCTTACAACCATAGTAATATAGATTCTGATGAAGTTCTATATTATGTGGATGGCGATTTTATGAGCAGAAATGACATTGAAATAGGACAAATAACCTTACATCCTTCGGGAATTCCACATGGGCCACATCCAGGAGCATACGAAAGAAGTATTGGCAAAAAATCTACGGAAGAATTAGCAGTTATGGTAGATACATTTAAGCCTCTAAAACTAACCGAACAAGCTTTAAAAATTGAAATTAAAGAATATTATAAATCTTGGATGCACTAGTCTTTAACCCTAAATGAAAAAAGAATTAAAAAACACCGAATATAGCCTAGAAAAAATCTTTAAAGAAGCCAAAGATTTTTTACCTCTTTTAGGTACAGATTATATTGAATTTTATGTTGGAAATGCCAAACAAGCTGCCCATTTTTATAAAACAGCATTTGGTTTTCAATCACATGCTTATGCAGGCCTAGAAACGGGATTGAAGGACCGTGTTTCTTATGTGTTAAAACAAGATAAAATTAGAATAGTTCTTACCACAGCCCTTAATAGCAAGTCACCAATTGGTGAACATGTAAAAAAGCACGGAGATGGAGTAAAAGTAATAGCGCTTTGGGTGGATGATGCCAAAAAAGCTTACCAGGAAACCATTAAAAGAGGAGCAAAATCTTATTTAACGCCAATTACGGAAAGTGATGAATTTGGAGAAGTTATAAAATCTGGAATTTTCACTTATGGTGAAACAGTACATTTATTTATCGAACGTAAGAATTATAAAGGAGACTTTCTACCTGGATTTATTAAATGGGAGTCCGACTATAATCCTAGCTCAGTGGGGCTTAAATTTGTAGATCATATGGTTGGAAATGTTGGATGGGGGGAAATGAATACTTGGGTAAAGTGGTACGAGGAAGTTATGGGATTTGTAAACTTCTTATCTTTTGACGACAAGCAGATTCACACTGAATATTCAGCATTAATGAGTAAAGTGATGAGTAATGGGAATGGTAGAATTAAATTCCCGTTGAATGAACCAGCCAAAGGAAAAAAGAAATCACAAATTGAAGAATATTTAGACTTTTACGAAAGTCCCGGGGTTCAACATATTGCTATTGCAACTGACGATATTATTCAGACTGTAAGAAAATTAAGATCAAGAGGAGTTGAGTTTCTATCGGCGCCACCAAAAGAATATTATACTGCAATTCCTACAAGGTTAGGAGAGCATATGAAAATAATGAATGAAAATATTGATGAACTAGAAGAATTAGCCATTTTAGTGGACGCAGATGAAGAAGGATATCTTTTACAAATTTTTACTAAACCAGTAGAGGATAGACCCACCTTGTTTTTTGAAATTATTCAAAGAATGGGGGCTAAAGGCTTTGGAGCAGGAAATTTTAAAGCTTTATTTGAATCTATTGAAAGGGAGCAACAAAACAGAGGAACATTATAATATAAATGGACAACAAATTAAATAAAGATACTTTAAAAGCTCTTTCTGATAAAGGGCTCAACACAGATGTCTATCTAGAAGGAATTCAAAGTGCAAAGCCTCTAACCTACTGGGATTATATTCAGCCAGAAGCATTATTGAATCTTCAAGTTCAACGAACAGATTTACCGGACGAAATGGTTTTTATTGTATACCATCAAATCAATGAATTACTATTTAAGATGATTCTATGGGAAATTGAACAATTGGCTTTTTGTAAAAAGCTAACAACAAAGTTTTTTTCTGAGAGATTAGAAAGGATTAGTCGATACTTTGATATGTTGTGTAGTTCCTTTAGAATTATGAAAGACGGAATGGACTTGGATCAATATATGAAGTTCAGAAAAACATTAGCTCCTGCTAGTGGCTTTCAAAGTGCTCAATATAGAATGATTGAATTTGCAAGTACTGATTTAATTAACTTAATTGACTACAGATTTAGAAAAACAATTAATAGAAATACACCATTTCAACATGCTTTTGAACACTTATATTGGCAAGCGGCTGGGAAAAATCATGAAACTGGTGAAAAAAGTCCGATGATTCGTCTTTTTGAAGAAAAATATTTGGATGATTTTATTGGTTTCATGAAAAAATACAACAATAAGAACCTTTGGTGTCTTTATGAAAACCTCCCTGAAAAGGAAAAAAGTGATTTGGAGCTTTTAAATTCCATGAGACATTTTGACCATACTGTAAATGTAAAATGGGTAATGGAACATTACAATACCGCTTCTAAGTATTTAGATGGAGCCCAGAAGAAAGAAAAGGCAACTGGGGGGAGTGACTGGAAAAAATATATGCATCCTAAGTATCAAAAAAGAACATTTTTTCCAAAATTATGGACCAAAGATGAAATTGAAAATTGGGGTAAACAAAACCTAGAAAGTCATGAAATACTTAGTAATTTTAACCAATTAGAAATTTGAGCTATGGAAAACGAAAGAAAACTTGAAGAGTTTCAACAAAAAATTGATGCTAATATCAAAATAGAGCCAAAGGACTGGATGCCTGAAAAGTACAGGCAAACTTTAATTCGTCAAATATCTCAACATGCCCACTCTGAAATTATTGGAATGCAACCTGAAGGGAATTGGCTAACAAGAGCCCCTAGTTTAAGAGCTAAGAAAATTTTAATGGCTAAAATTCAAGATGAAGCAGGTCATGGTCTATATCTTTATTGCGCTGCAGAAACATTAGGGGTTAAAAGAGAACAATTTCTACAATGGCTTCACGAAGGAAAAGCAAAATATTCTAGTGTTTTTAATTATCCTACTCTTACTTGGGCAGATATGGGTGCCGTTGGATGGTTGGTAGACGGCGCAGCTATAGTCAATCAAGTTTCTCTACAAGGGACTTCTTATGGTCCGTACTCTAGAGCAATGGTGAAAATATGTATGGAAGAAAGTTTTCACCAGAGACAGGGGTTTGAAATAATGGTTCAATTAGCAAAAGGTACAAAAGAACAAAAACAAATGGCACAAGATGCATTAAATCGTTGGTGGTGGCCATCCATTATGATGTTTGGTCCTCATGATTCAGAGAGCGCGCATTCTAATCAATCTTTAAAATGGAAAATCAAACGAGAATCCAATGATGAGCTAAGACAAAGATATATCAATAAAACTATAGAACAGGGTCATCATTTAGGTTTAACTTTTCCGGATCCGAACCTTAAATTCAATGAAGAGACTAAAAATTATGATTACTCACCAATAGATTGGGACGAGTTTTGGAATGTTGTTAAAGGAAATGGTCCAGGAAATAAATTAAGAATTAATCACCACATTAAAGCGCATGAAGATGGAAAATGGGTGCGAGAAGCTGCTAAAGCTTATTCCGAAAAAATAAATCTTTCAAAAAAAACAGCTTAGATGAGTAGAGACGATCAAGGCATATTGTGGGAAGTGTTTATTCAAGTTAAGGCAGGCAGAGCCTATAAACATGTTGGCAGTTTACATGCTTACGACAAGGAAATGGCAATGAAATCTGCTAGAGACTTATTTACTAGAAGAAACGAAGGCAATGGAATTTGGATTGTCAAGGCTGAAGATATAGTTTCTTCTGAAGCAAGTGATGGAGAAGCATTTTTTGACCCTTCAAATGACAAAGTCTACAGACATCCAACTTTCTACAAAATTCCCGATGGTGTAAAGCATATTTAATGAAAGATGAACTTATAGATTATTGTTTAAGATTAGGTGATTCATCTTTAATATTAAGTCATAGAATTGCAGAATATTGTAGTAAAGCTCCTATTTTAGAAGAAGACTTAGCTATTACCAATGTTGGGTTAGACTTACTTGGTCAGGCAGAAAATTTTCTAAATTATGCTGCCAATTTAAAAGGCAATACTAACGCTGATCTTCTTACTTTTAAAAGGAGAGAAGGTGATTTTAGATGTTTGCATTTAGTACAGACTCCAAATACAGACTTTGCTTTTATTCTAGCAAGACAGTTTTTTATGGACTGTTACCACCAAATTCTTTTCAAGAAACTTTTAAATAGTAAGGACGAAACAATTTTAGGAATTTCTAAAAAAGCTATTAAAGAAGTAAATTACCATTTAGATAGAAGTAGTGACTGGATAAAAAGACTTGGTTTAGGAACTAAGGAAAGCAACGAGAGAATTCAAAACGCTATTAATGATCTTTGGATGTATACAGACGAATTATTTACAGACAATTCGACAGATTTATCAATGGAAAAAAATAAAATTGCACCACTAAGCAGTAGCCTTAAAGATGAATGGTCACAGATGGTGGTTAACACTTTGAAAGATTCTGAAATAGAAGTACCTGAGGATATTTATTATTCTTTAAAATATGGTAAAGATGGGTTTCATACAGAATATCTTGGATATATTTTAGCAGAAATGCAGCACTTACCGCTTTTATATCCAGATGCTACTTGGTAGGAGAGTTATTTTTTAATTCCTTAAGCTTTACATAGCGAAGGAAAACTCCCATACTTGATAACTTACAAACTATAAATCCGGTTTTTCCATCTAAGAAACCCCCTCGTAAAAAAAAGTCTCTAAAAAATCTAAAAGCAGGTTTTATTAGAAAGTGAAAAAAACTAGGGTTCTCTCCTTTTTCAAAATGATCTTTGGCACTCCAAGTGGAATATTGGTCCCATTTTTTTAAGTAATGGGTAGTATTTTTAAATGTGAAATGCAGCAGAGGATTTGATAAATTACCAATTTCACCACTGTAAGAAATCTCAGAATGAACTTTTTTATCTTCATATCTACACTCTTTTTTAAATAGCCTTACAACTTTGTCTCCCTGCCAACCTGAGTATTTAATCTTTTTGCCCATAAAATGATTGATTCTTCTTATCCAATATGCATTATGTTTTGGATTGGAAGTTTTCCATTTTAGAATTTCCTCTTTTAGCGAAACACTTAGTCTTTCGTCTGCATCTAATAAAAAAATCCAATCATTGGTGGCTTTTGGAATAGCCCAGTTTTTTTGCGATGCAGAATATTGATATTCTCGCTTAATAATTTTTACTCTTTTTTCTAAGGCCAATTCTACTGTTTTGTCCGTACTAAAAGAGTCCACAACAATAATCTCATCCGCCCAAGAAACACTTTCAATTGCCTGAAGAATATGATCTTGTTCGTTAAATGTTGGTATTATAGCTGTAATCTTTAACATGCAAAAATTGTTTGACAAAGGTACGATATTATCATATTTTTGTGTGAATATTTGGGAAATAAGCCTTGATAAAAGTATTATTACATTTTTACAATTAAAATATGAAATACAACTTAAGTGAAATAACAGAGCTAATAAAGAACAGAAGAACTATATACCCAAAATTCTACAGTTCTAGAAAAGTTCATAAAGAAATTATTGAACATTTAATAAGAAATGCAACTTGGGCTCCAACTCACGGGAATACACAGCCCTGGAGATTTAAAGTTTATAGAGAAAAAAGTCGAGGGAAATTAAGTGAAAAACTAGGTGAGCTTTATAAAAAACTAACCCCTGAAAATTTATATAAAGAAGAAAAAATAAATAAAATTATGGCAAGACCATTTCTTTCTTCTGTTGCAATTGTTGTATGTATGGAAAGAGGAAATAATGAGAAAATTCCAGAAATTGAAGAGGTAGAGGCTGTAGCTTGTGCCATTCAAAATATGTGTCTTACCGCTACAGCTTATGGATTGGGTTCGTTTTGGTCTAGTCCAAAAATCATTTATTCTAAGGAAATGAATTCCTATCTAAATTTAAGAGACCAAGACAAGTGTTTGGGTATTTTATATCTTGGTTATACTACTATTGACTGGCCAAAAGGCCAAAGAAAACCAATAGAATATTTAACAGACTGGAATGATTAAAAGAATATAAATGGACAATTTAGATGAAGGTCTGATTAAATTAGTTAATCATAAAGATCACCCAACTAATAAAGCTTACAAGGTTTTTTTCTTTTATAAAAAACACGAAGCTGAACATTTTAAAACCCTACTTTTAAAGGAAAATATTCACTTTGAATATGCAGATGAGCCTAATAAAAGAGGGGAAATATTTTTGTTTGGGATTAGAAAAACTGACAATCAAAAAGTTCTTGAGCTCAATTACCAAACAATTGGTGAATTTAGATCACGATTTATTGCTCAGCCTTGGGCTCAATATGCAGTAATAATATTAAGTTTTTTAATTGTTATTTTTGCTGTAATTTCTTTTTATAAAAACAAATAGAAGTTGACTAAAAAACACCTTACAGTATTATTATTTTTGATGGTTATTTCTAGCTTTTTTGGTCAAAAAAAAGATGAAAAAAATAGACAAGTAGGTTTTTTAGTAGGCTCTTTAGTCCCGATTAATTATTTTGGGGTTGGCCCATTAGAAGTGTCTGAAAATAATTCTAGTATTTCACTAAATAACGAACTAGGCTACAGCTTTGGAATGCTATTAAAAACTGATTATTCCAAAAAAATAAGTTTAGAAACTGGAATAGTTTTTTGTCAAAGAAATTTTAAGTTAACTGGTGTAACCTCTAACCAAGCCAGTATTTTAAGAGATACAAGTAGTTTTGGATATGTTAACTATTCTTCCCCAGTAAAAGGGATAATTTATGTTCAATTAAATAAATATTTATTTATGAGAAACTCCATTGGTTTTAATTTAGACTTCTATGCTTCTGCTGTAGCAAGTAAAGGAGATAACTTTCTTATAGACCATTACTCTGAAAGAGCAAGGTGGATCAACGGATCGTTAAGTGGAGAACTTGGAATTGAAAAAAGAAGTAGTAAAATTGGCGTATTTTATATAGGAGCTGAGGTAAATATTCCTATATCATCCATTGCGGTAACCAGAATCAATTTTTATTATGATGGTCAAATCTATAATGAATATGAACCTATATTCCTAAGGGGAAACTTTTTTGGGATTAAATTAAAATACTATCTACCTGTAGAGATGGAAAGTGAAAAAAAAGAGGATTAAAGCTTTCTATTAACTTCTACCTCTTCATATGCTTCTACAACGTCTCCAACTCGAATGTCATTATACTTGGCAATATTTAGACCACATTCATAACCATTCTTTACTTCTTTTACGTCGTCTTTGAATCTTTTCAAAGAACCTAGTTCTCCTGAGTAAACAACAATTCCCTCTCTAATTATTCTTACCTGATGGTTTCTATTAATTCTACCATCGGTAACGTAGCACCCTGCAATAGTTCCAAATTTAGTGATTTTGAAAGTTTCTCTTATTTCAGCTGTTCCAACAATTTGTTCTTTGAACTCTGGAGAAAGCATTCCTTCCATAGCTTCTTTAATTTCTTCAATAGCCTTATAGATTATAGAATACAGTCTTATGTCTATTTCTTCTTTTTCTGCTATTTTTCTAGCTCCAGCAGATGGTCTTACTTGAAACCCTATAACAATAGCATCTGAAGCTGATGCTAATAAAATATCTGATTCTGTAATTTGTCCTACTGCTTTATGAATAATATTAATTTGAATAGATTCTTGAGATAATTTTAATAAAGAATCTGAAAGTGCCTCAATAGAACCATCTACATCTCCTTTTACAATTACATTAAGCTCTTGGAAATCTCCCAAAGCGATTCTTCTACCAATTTCATCTAAAGTGATATGCTTGGTAGTTCTAAGACCTTGTTCTCTTTGAAGTTGCTGTCTCTTAGAAGCTATTTGCTTCATTTCCTTTTCGTCTTCCAGTACATTAAAAATATCTCCAGCGCTTGCTGCACCATTCATCCCAAGAACAGAAACTGGTCTTGATGGACCTGCCGATTCTACAGTTCTTCCACTCTCATCATGCATGGCTTTTATCTTACCAAATTCTTTACCTGCAATTAATGTATCTCCAACTTTCATTGTACCATACTGAACAAGTAGTGTTGTTACATAACCTCTCCCTTTGTCTAAGGAAGCTTCAATAACTGTCCCTTTTGCATCTGTATCTGGATCGGCTTTTAATTCTAATAGTTCGGATTCTAAAAGAACTTTTTCTAGCAATTCGTCTATCCCTGTTCCATTTTTCGCAGAAATTTCTTGGCATTGGTATTTCCCCCCCCAATCTTCCACCAGAATATTCATTGCAGATAATTCTTCTTTAATTTTATCTGGATTAGCTGTTGGCATATCGCACTTATTTAATGCAAATACCATAGGAACTCCTGCAGCTTGTGAATGATTAATCGCCTCTTTTGTTTGTGGCATCACTCTATCGTCAGCAGCAATAATAATTATAGAAACATCTGTTACTTGAGCTCCTCTAGCTCTCATTGCAGTAAAAGCTTCGTGGCCAGGAGTATCTAAAAAAGTAATTAGTTTATTATTATGTTTTACAGAATAAGCTCCAATATGTTGGGTAATCCCCCCTGCTTCACCTGAGGTAACATCTGCACTTCTTATATAGTCTAATAAAGATGTCTTACCATGATCAACATGTCCCATTACAGTAACAATAGGAGGTCTGTCCTGCATATTTTCAGGATTTTGAGAATCCTGAACTACTGAGGCAGTTACATCTGCACTAACAAATTCTACAGTAAAACCAAACTCTTCTGCAACCATAGTCAAGGTTTCTGCATCCAGTCTTTGGTTTATGGATGCGAATATCCCTATTGACATTAAAGTGCCAATAACATCGTTTGGAGACTTAGACATCATTGAAGCTAACTCTGATACCGAAACAAACTCTGTAAGTTTTAGAGTACTTTTTTCGTGCTCTGTAATTAATTCTTCTATCTCCATTTTATCAGAAATAGCCTGTCTTTTTTCACGTCTAAGTTTTGAAGATTTAGATTTTCCTTTGCTGCTTAGTCTTGCTAAAGTCTCTTTAATTTCTTTTTGTATTTCTTCTGGAGTTGGTTCAGTTTTTTGAGGTGCTCTAGAAGGTCTTTTTTGGTCTTTAAAGGCTTTTTTTCCAGCTTTCTCTACATTTACTTTTTTAATTCTTTTCCTCTTTCTCTTGTTGGGGTCGTCTTCTTGAGAAGATTTTGTTTTTACGGGAGTTTTTGGCAACTCAATTTTACCGAGGACTGTTGGTCCAGAGAGTTTCTTAATCTCTGCTTTAATAGTTTCAGATTTTGGAACAGATTCTTCTTTATTTGCTGTAGATTCTTCTACTTTTTCATCTGACACTACTTTTTCAGCAGGTACATCTTTCACTGGTTCAACTGCCTTCTCTTTGGGGGTAAGGTCAATTTTACCAAGAACGGAAGGGCCGGAAAGCTTGTCTGCTTTGGCAATTATTTTTTCAACATTCTTTTTGGGCTCTTCCTTATTTATAGAAATTACTTTTCTTTCGGTCTGTTCTATAACAACATTATCGGCTTTTTCTTTTTCAAATTTTTCTTTTTGAAATTCTTGTAATAAAAGCATATACAATTCTTCCCCAATTTTGGTATTTGGATTGGAGCTGACCTCTTTATTTTGCGAACTAAGAAATTCAACGATGGTAGAAATACCAACATTCAACTCTCTTGCAACCTTACTTAGCCTTTTTAATATTGCCATAATATTTGTTGTTTCTAACTAGATTCTATTTCTCAAATTCAGAGCTTAAAATCTTTATAATTTCATCAATTGTTTCTTCCTCTAAATCTGTTCTTTTCACTAAATCGGTTTTACCAATTTCTAAGACACTTTTAGCAGAATCACAACCAATAGCTTTTAGTTCATCAATAATCCAATCGTCAATTTCATCTGTAAATTCATCTAAATCTACATCTTCAATATCTTCTGCTCCTTCTCTATAAACATCTATTTCTAGCTCTGTTAATTTTGAAGCTAATTTAATATTGTGACCGCCTTTTCCAATAGCTTTTGAAACTTCATCCGGTTTTAAAAACACTTCTACTCTAGTCTGATCGTCGTTAATTTTCATATTGGTAATCTTGGCTGGATTCAATGCCCTTTGAATTAACAACTGTAAATTAGTAGTCCATGGAATAACGTCGATATTTTCATTTCTCAACTCTCTAACAATACCATGAATTCTTGAACCATTCATCCCAACACATGCTCCAACAGGATCAATACGATCGTCATAAGACTCTACTGCCACTTTTGCTCTTTCTCCAGGATTTCTAACAATTTTTTTAATGGTTATAAGACCATCGAAAACTTCAGGGACTTCTTGCTCGAATAGTCTTGCTAAAAACTCCGGAGCTGTTCTGGATAAGATAATAACAGGATTGTTATTTCTTAAATCCACTTTGGAAACTACTGCTCTAGTGGTGTCCCCTTTTCTAAAATAATCCGATGGAATCTGCTCTGTTTTAGGTAAAATTAATTCATTGCCATCATCGTCCAATATTAGAATTTCTCTTTTCCATATTTGGTAGACTTCTCCATTGACAATATCTCCAACTCTTTCCTTATATTTTTGGTAAATACTGTCTTTTTCTAATTCTAAGACTTTAGACGCTAAATTTTGTCGTAATGATAAAATATTTCTTCGTCCAAAATCTTCGACCTTTACTTCTTGTGAAACATCCTCTCCAATTTCAAAATCTGGTTCGATTTTCAAAGCCTCAGAGTATTTAATTTGAGTCCCTTCATCTTCAAAGTCCTCATCTTTGACTATTTCTCTGTTCAGCCATATCTCTAAATCACCTTTGTCGGGGTTGATAATGACATCTACATTGTCATCTGAACCATATTTTCTTTTTAGAGTAGCCCGAAAAACATCTTCTACTATTCTCATCATGGTGACTCTGTCAATATTCTTTAGTTCTTTGAATTCTGAAAATGAGTCTATTAATTCTATTGCATTCATTTTATTTAATTAAAAGGATATAATTAATTTAGTTTCTCTTACCTCACTCATCGATAATTGATGAATAGTTTCCACTTGTTGTTTTTTATTAGTTAACTTGTTTTTTTCTGTTTTAATCTCTTTAATAGAAATTTCTTTTTGATCTGCTTTTATTAGTTCTCCAGAAATAATCTCTTCACTGAAGGTTGTAACCGTTACATTTCGTCCAACATTTTTCAAGTATTGCTGTTGAACCATAAATGGCTGGTCTATTCCTGGCGAAGAAACTTGTAATTCAAAATCTTCCTGCTCACGGTCTAAATTGTGTTCTATATTTCTACTTACACTAACACAATCTTTGACACTAACTCCACCGTGTAAATTATCCATTCTTACATTTATAGCATTCTTAGAAGATATATTAACATCCACTAAATAATTTCCATTATCTAGTTCGTTAATTCTTTCTTGTGCTAATCTGATAATTTCTTTTTTTGCAATCATAATGAGAAAAAAAAGAGGGGACTTTCGTCCCCTCTTTAATATTATCTTTCTATTTCAATGTAAAAGTAAGATAAATTAAGAACCCTTACAAGTAAAACGTAAAAAAACTATGTCCTTACATATTTTATTTGTTGAGTAATGTTAGACACCGTAATATTTTCATTGATAAAAGGATTGCCCTTTAGTATTAAAAAAAAACTAATTGAAGATCATAAATCCCCTAAAAAAGCAATTGACAACTTAAAGATAAGTTTAAGAGGGGTTAGTTCTAAAACTGGATTAAAAATTTTAAACCAAATTAATTCAAGTGCTATAGTTGAAAAAGCAGAAAAAATCATTCAAGAATGTATGGAAAGTGAAATCCAAATTATACCTTATTGGCATGCGTTTTACCCAAAAGATCTAATCCATTGTACAGATGCTCCATTTTTAATTTATACAAAAGGAGAGCAAAACCCTAATACCCAAAATTTAATATCTATTGTAGGAACTAGAAATTGCACAGATTATGGGTTAAAGGAAATTAAAAGAATATTAAATTACTTAAAGTCATATCCAATTGGAATAGTTAGTGGGCTGGCCTATGGAATTGATATATATGCACACAGAACAGCAAACGAACTTAATTTAGTAAACCATGCAGTTCTTGGTAGTGGAATTAATAAGATATATCCAAAAAAGCATTTGGAGGATAGCCAAAAAATAAAAGAAAATGGGATGCTTATTTCTGAGTATACGCCAAATGAAGGTCCAAGAGCTTATCATTTTCCAAGAAGAAATAGAATTATTGCTGGAATGAGTAAGTGCACGATAGTTGTAGAGTCAAAAAAAACTGGGGGTGCTATGATTACAGCAAGATTGGCAAATGACTACAACCGAGATGTTTTTGCGGTACCCGGAAACAATCACCAAGAATATTCATCTGGATCAAATTTATTAATTCAAAGACACCAGGCAACAATTTTAAATCATCCAGAACAAATTGTTGAGTATTTAGATCTTAAAAAGATTGAAAATAAAACTACTTTAAAACATAATAATATCAAGCTTTCTAAAGAGGAGAAATTAGTCTTAAATATTATTTCAAAAAATAATGAAATGTCAATTAATGAAATTCAAATAAAAAGTAGTTTAAAGACTTCTTTTTTAAATTTTGTTTTAACAAATCTTGAAATAAAACAATTTATAGAACCAAAAATTGGCAATTTTTACAAAATTAAATTCTGAAACTATATTGTTATTGTTAGCTTAGTAACAATGAACATCTCCAACTTTATATCTAAAAGGTATTTGTTTGCTAAGAAATCTAGGAATGTTATCAATCTTATATCCCTTATCTCTTTATTTGGGTTATTGGTCAGTGCAGCTTCCTTGGTAGTGATTTTAAGCGGGTTTAATGGGATTCAAAAATATGTAGAAGATGTGTATGGAAAATTCTCAGCTTCCTTATATATATATCCTCAAACTGGAAAGTTTATTCAAGAAAGTGATTCTATATTTTCCAAATTAGAAGATAATAATCAAGTAAAATATTACAGTAAAATAATTGAAGAAACTGCAATGTTAAAATTTGAAAACAAGTGGGTTACAGCTAAAGTAAGAGGCATAGACACTACCACTTATAATAAAATAAATTGGAGTTCTAATTTAATTGAAGGCGATGGAGAATTATATATAGAAGACTACCCAAAAATACTTTTGGGTTATGGAATTCAAAATGAATTACAAATTCCATACAATGAAAATATTAATAACGAAATAAAAATTTTTAGCATTTCTAATAAAAAACAACTCTCTATTCAAAACCAAAGCTCTCTAAAGAAAAATAATTTAATTTTTGGTGGAGTTTATACAATAAATCCTGAACTAGACTTTTCATCTGCAATGGTGGATTACAATGCTGCTAATTTAATTTTTGAAAGAAAAAACGGTGCTAATTATATTGAAGTTTTTTTAAAAGATAATGAAGAAATTTTTCCTACTAAAAAACTCTTAACAACCCAGAATCCTGATTATATTTTTAAAACTCACAAAGAAAACAATCAACTTATTTATGCTGCCAGCGATGCTGAAAAATGGATGGTATTAGCAGTTCTAATTTTTGTTTTAATACTTTCCTCGTTTACTGTAGTTGCTTCAATAACGATGTTAATAATAGATAAGAAAAAAGATATTAAAAGCTTAATAGCCTTGGGTTGTGATACAAAAACTATTAAAAACATATTTTTTAAAGAAGGATTAATGATAAGTTATCTTGGAAGTATTAGCGGGTTGATAATCGGAACTATTATATGTTTTATCCAAATGAAATTTCATTTATTAAAATTAGAAAATGCAGCAATTGAATATTGGCCTGTATTGATAAAATCTCAAGATTTATTATTATTACTAGCTATACTTTTCGTGACTGGATTTGTCTCTGCGTATCTCCCAGGAAAAATTCTAGTTAATAAACTATTGAAAAGTTAATCTTCTTCGAGTACTTTTAACTGAACCTTGCTGATTTTTGTTTCGTCCACTTCTAAAACCTTTAGTTCGTAGTTTTCAATATTGAAAATTGTCCCTTGTTCAGGAATTGTTTCTGCATAAGAAACAATCATTCCAGATAATGTTTCATATTCCTCTTTAACCGGAAGTTTTAATCTATATTTTTCATTAATGAAATCAATTTCTAATCTAGCTGAAAATAAATAGGTCTCTTTATCAATTAAATGGTGATCAAGTTCTTCTTGGTCGTGCTCATCGTCAATTTCTCCAAAAATTTCTTCCATTATATCTTCCATAGTTAATATCCCAGATGTACCACCATATTCGTCTACCACTACCGAAACACTTCGCTTTTTGTCAATAAAATCTTCTAATAGTTTTATGCCTGACATAGACTCAGGAACTATAGAAACAGGAATCAACATTGATTTTATACTGACTGGCATTTTAAATTGTTCTGTACTGTGTACGTAGCCTATTATATTGTCAATGTTGTCTTTGTAAATAATAATTCTAGAGTGGCCTGAATCTATAAATAGTTGTTTCAAGTCTATCATATTATCATTAATTTCTAAAGCAACAATCTCATTCCTTGGAACCATACAATCTCTAGCAATAACTTCCGAAAAACTCAAAGCGTTATGGAAAATCTTAACATCGTGCTCCATTTCTTCACCACCATCTAAGTCTTTCTTAAGCTCATTTATGTATAGGTCAAGATCTGTTTTTTTAAAACTTACTTTGTCTTGTTGTTCACGATTTCCAAAAATTTTCAAAACCAAATTACTTAGTAAAACTACGAAAGCAGTAATTGGCCATAACAAGACATAAACAACCAATAATACCAAACTAAAAAAACGTAGGGTTGCATTGGGATTTAACCTGAAAACAGCCTTTGGCAAAAACTCTGCAAATAACAATATGAAAAATGTAGAAAATAAAGTTTGTATTAAAAGAACAATCGTTTGGTTAAAATTAAATGTCAATAAATAGGGCTCTATCAACTGGGTTATATATAAGGTATAAATAACCATTGCAACGTTATTTCCAATAAGCATTGCAGCTATAAACCATGCAGGTTTTCCATTGAAAAAAGAAAGAATCTTTGCGCTAAACTCTCCTTTTTTATTGTCCAATTCAATCTTAATCTTACTTGAGGATATAAATGCTATTTCCATGCCCGAAAAAAAAGCGGAAAACAAAAGAGATATAACTGTAATTGTGAGTAAATAAATAGCTGACATTATTGTTTTTTATTTCCCAATCTGTTACTTAACCCTCTTCTTATTAAGTATATTCCCCAAGACATTACAGTCAAAAGATAATAAGCCTTATTGTTAGCAAAATCGTCCACAAAAGAAAAATAGATAGCAGAAATAGTTGAAATAATTGATATAACTAACCAAATTTTTTCAGAACGTTTATTCCATTTCTTTAAACTCTCCATTACTGTAAATCATAATTAACATGGCTTTCAGAAACATCTGAAAGCTGAAAAAAAGTAAAGTTACTATTGGCCTTCAATTTTGTGCCTTTGATCTTTCCTTCACTATTTGAAAAGGTAACTAATTTTTCAGAATACACACTGTCTTTAGCAAAATCAATTTCCAACTCTTCTGCAAATAAGGTATCCAAATTTCGGTTATTAAACACCACATTTTCTCGGACAAAAAGCTGTTGTTCATTAGAAAATAACTTGCCATAGTCAGCTACTAGAACTGATTCCACTTGCATAAGAGAATCATAAAAAATTAATTCTAACCCTTCAGGACATTCCATTATTAATTGTTCTTGATCTGCCATTAACTTAATAAGTTTTGGCGCTTTAAGCAAGAGCTTAGATTTCCCAAGATCAGAGAAGTTCAAAGTAACTCCAGTAGAAGTCTCTAGGGATTGGGTTTCATTATTAGAATATTTTAAACCGTTGATTTTGTTGTCTTCAACACAAGAAATTAAAACCCCACTTAAAAACAGACATAAATTCAATACAAATCGAATCCTCAATCTCTAGTTTTTAGTTCGACATTTTGTCCCCAGAAAGGAACTTGTTGTGAAGAATTACTCTTTATATCCAACATTATTAATTCACTTTTTGGTAATAATTGTCCATTCCAACTATTGATTGCAGAAGCTGGTGTTTTACCACAGGAGCTAGAAGCATATTTTAATGCCAAACAATAAATTAAGCTTTTATTAAAAGCAGAGTTTCCATATTTTGAGGAGCTAGCGGCTACGATTCTAGCCTTTTTATCATTAGAAATACATTTGTCAGAAAGCTTTCCTGCAATTGAAAATCCTTTTTTGTATTGCTTTTTATTAAATGCAATATCGTATAATATTTCATACATCTTTTGATTTAATATTTCATCATCACATATAGTAATAGCTCGATTAAATCTCTCTTCAGCTTTAAGGAATTCTTTTCTTTTATAATCTGCTACTGCTGCGTTGTATAAATCTTTTGCAGTAGGTGGATTATCAGGATCGTTTAAAACTTTATCCAATAAAGTGATATATAAATTGGATTCTGTACACTTGTTGTTACTTAATCTTTCAAAAATCTTCTTAGTTAAATCCATATTTTCTGGATCTGCATTGTATTTTGAAGAATATATTTCTTCCAGCTTATCACAACTAGCACATGGACTAATTTCTTTGTCCAAAAAGGCTTGAACATTATTGTATTTATCCGCTTTATTACCTTTTGAAATATTTGCATCACATATAGAAGAAAGAGTTTCATAATTTTCTAAAAACTGATCGCACTCTATTTTTTTTGTTTTGAGCATATATTTGTTTGCGTAAACAAAATACTTAATGTCGTTGTAAGATGTGAACTGCGGCGATTTCTCGAAAACTTCTTTATATAAAGCATAAGCTTTTGGAAACCCTTTCGAAGCATCAAGTGCCATAATATCTGCAGCAAGATCAGCTTTGATTTCGTTACAATTTCCAAAGTTAGTCACCCAAGCATCATAAATAGAATATATGGTGTCAACATACAACTTTAGTTCAGGAGATTTTGTCTTTTTTTTCTCCTTAGCCATCTGCTTATAAATATAAATTCCGTTTTTGTATAAATTGGGTTTATATTGAGGGCAAAAGGTTTGTGTTTTATTCCAAAACTTAGCTGCGTCTGGATAAACTTTTTGCTTCATAAATTCTGAATATAAAGAAACATTTTTCCTGCACTCTAAACTATCTTCTCCCCAGTTAGCTTTGCTCGCTTGAAAACAGTCCTGTGAAGAAATTGTGATAAATACCAATAGGTAAGCTATGGATGTAAATAATTTATTCATGTTTTTTTAATTAATCATATTTTCTTTTTCTAAACCAACGATCATATCTTGTATCCGGGCCAAGTGAAAACCCTATTGAAAATTTAAAATAATTCTCTTCAATTTTATTAATCGTTAAATCGCCAAGTTTTCCAACCTCAACCCCAAAATTAACTCTTGAAAGCGATCTTGAACTAAGCAGTGGTATAGATACCCCAAAATTTATGCCATTTTGAATTAAAGAACTCTCATCTACAATTATTTTTGACTGTGTTTGGTGTATACCTAAGGAAAACGTAGACTTACTCAAAAGCGATTTATTGGTATTGGACCAATCTAAGTTTGGAGACAACCTATAGCCCAAAGAAATTCTAGAATAAGTGCTCATTGGGAAATCACTCTGTGAAGAATATTTAGAGTTATCCTGAAATTTTGTCCAATCTACAGAGCTATATTGAGCGCCAAGGTCCCACCTTCGTTTGTTTTTATATACTTTACCAATTGACAAACCAAATTCTAATTTTTCAGGAAGAATCATATTAGAATTTTCATTTTCCATGGCTAAAGTATCTTTTGGAAATTCTTGAACGCTAAAATTGTATTTAAAAGTATATGCAAAGAAATCATTGTCCGTACTGATATCAGAACTCAAAGAATAGTTAACTCCTAGATTTAAAAAAAGTTTGTTATTAGATGCTGTTTTGAATCTTTTGAAAATTTGAAGACCTACATCAAATCCCCAGCCACTTAATGAAGATCTATATTGGATTCTAGAGTTGTAATCATTAGAATTGTTGTAAACAACTGTACTTGTTCTGTCTAAGTTTCCAAATAAGTAAGAACAATTAAGCCCTAAAGATATTCTTGTGGTATCTCCTTTATTAAGGATATTAAATCCATTTCCAATAAGTAACTTATTAACGGATCCATCACCTTTAAAAATATAAGAAACGGTAGAGGTGTCAAAAGCAACTGTACTACTAACTTCATATCCTTGAGAAGATAAAGGAGTTATTCCAAAAACCAAACCCCAATTCTTAGTAATCGGAAGTCCCATAAATAAATTATTTAGCCCAAAATTATTTCCTGAAGACGTAGTTTCGTTGTTGTTATAATTAGAATTATATAAAGCAGATTTTCCAGCAAGAGAAACATTATATATAGGGTTATACATTATGAAAGAAGCGTAAGAAGCTGGATTATTAATATTAATATATTGTGGTTCTGAACTTGGAGAAGTAATATTTCCAAACCCAAAATAATGTGCAGATTGAATGGTATTAATTTCACCTATTCCATACCTTGAAAAAGGGGAAGTATTTAAAACTTGTCCCTTGATATAAACAACAGTAGTGAGGAAAAATATATATAGAAAAAACTTTTTAAGCATTGTATATTAAAACGGTATTTAAACCCTTTAATGTTAAATTTTCATCTGCAAAGATGCTGTTTTTTTTTGTTGATACAATTGATTTTATAAAAGTAGTATCTCCACCTGTCAATATAACGTTGATTTCAGGGTGTAATTGTTCGTATTCAGAAATATTTTGAATGATTTCATTAATAGTTCCATTAATTACTCCACTCACCAAAGATTCCTCGGTGTTTGTCCCGATTAATGGTGTGCTTTTAATTTTAAAATTTATCCTTGGCAAGTTTTCTGTAAAACTACTTAGAGCTTTCATTCTTAAATTAAACCCCGGTGAAATACTTCCTCCTAAATACTCGTTAGATTTATTTATAAAATCATAGGTAATACAAGTTCCAACATCAATCACAAGATTGTTTTTATTTGGAAAAGTGTTGTAAGCTCCAACTGCATTTGCAATTCTGTCATGACCTAACGAATCTGCAGACTTGTACTTTATAGCAATTGGAAGGTTTAATTCATGTGACATCAGAACTAGATTTGGGTAGGATATCAATAATTTTTGCTCCAACTTATTATTTCCGACATTTGAAATTATCCCAGTTTTAAAGGGAAGTTTTTCCAATTCATTTTCAATGTTGTCTTTATTATATAAAAAAACATTTAAAAGTTGTTGGTCTTTAAATTGAGCAACTTTAATCCTTGAGTTTCCTATGTCTACAACTATACTCATATACGAAAAATCCGGCTTAAAGCCGGATTAAATTTAATAGAAAAGAATCAATAACATTCAATACTATAAAGAAGATTTTTCTGACTTTTCGATTGGCTCAACACTTATTTCACCAGAAGAAGTCTTTATTTCATTCTCTGAAATAGTTTCTCCATCTTTAATAGTGGAGACTGGTATAACATTTGAATCAGTAGACGGTTGGTTTATACCTGCATTTACTACCAAATCTTTATTTTCTGTTTTAGCACAACAAGCTTTTTTACCTTCTGAAGAACATTTTTTAATCTCACTTTTATTAACTGCTGAAACCTCATCGGAAACATGCCCACCACCTAAAATAGGTGCAATTACCAATCCAATAAGACAAGTTAACTTAATAAGAATATTCATAGAAGGTCCAGATGTGTCTTTAAAAGGGTCTCCAACAGTATCTCCAGTAACTGCAGCTTTATGCGCCTCAGAACCTTTATAAGTCATTTCACCATTAATTTCAACTCCTGCTTCAAAAGATTTTTTTGCATTATCCCAAGCTCCACCAGCATTATTTTGAAAAATAGCCCAAAGAACCCCACTAACAGTAACACCTGCCATGTAGCCACCAAGCATTTCAGCAACCAATAGATTATTAGATGGATAAGCCAACTTGCCTATAAGTACTATTATAATTGGAAATCCGATAGTTAATAGTCCAGGAAGCATCATTTCTTTTAAAGATGCCTTGGTAGAAATATCTACACATTTATCGTATTCTGGTTTGCCAGTACCTTCCATAATTCCTGGAATTTCTTTAAACTGACGAACAACTTCGTTTACCATTTCCATTGCAGCTTTTCCAACTGCATTCATCGCTAACGCTGAAAAAACAACAGGTACCATTCCACCAACAAAAAGCATAGCAAGAACAGGTGCTTTAAAAATATTAATTCCGTCAATTCCTGTAAAAGTTACGTACGCTGCAAATAGCGCCAATGAAGTTAATGCTGCAGAAGCAATTGCAAATCCTTTACCCGTTGCAGCAGTCGTGTTTCCAACAGCATCTAAAATATCGGTACGTTCTCGAACAATAGGGTCTTGCTCACTCATTTCAGCAATTCCACCTGCATTATCAGCAATAGGGCCAAAGGCGTCTATAGCCAACTGCATTGCAGTAGTAGCCATCATTGCAGAAGCTGCTAAAGCAACTCCGTAAAACCCAGCAAACGCATAAGACATCCAGATTGCAGCTGCAAATAAAAGTACGGATGAAAAAGTAGAAATCATTCCAGTCGCTAATCCGGCAATAATATTGGTTCCAGCTCCTGTACTAGACTGTTGAACAATTTTTAAAATCGGAGGTTTACCAAGACCGGTATAATATTCTGTAAAAGCAGAAATTCCAGCTCCCACAACCAAACCAACTAAACAAGCATAGAAAACTCTCATGGATGAAATGTCTTGAAGACCTTCTCCAAAGAAATTCATTTGCATTGTTTCAGGAAGCATAAATTTACATAACACGAAACACGATATGGCAACCATTAAGATAGATGCCCAATTTCCAATGTTTAAGGCTTTTTGAACTTCAGGTTCTTTAGCGTCATTAGAAGAAATTTTCACAAAGAAAGTTCCTAACAGAGAGATGACAATACCAACACCAGCAATTGCCATTGGTAATAATATTGGACCAATACCACCAAAAGCATCTTCAATCATTCCGCCCATGTCCTTAATTATGTAATTTCCTAAAACCATTGCTGCTAAAACTGTAGCTACATAAGATCCGAATAAATCAGCTCCCATTCCAGCAACATCACCAACATTATCTCCAACATTATCAGCTATAGTAGCTGGATTTCTTGGATCATCTTCCGGAATATCTGCTTGAACTTTTCCAGCTAAATCTGCACCAACATCAGCAGCCTTTGTATAAATACCTCCACCAACTCTTGCAAATAATGCAATAGACTCAGCTCCTAAAGAAAATCCTGCTAAAGTTTCCAAAACCATAGTCATATCAGAAACACCAGTTTCTGCAGACCAAACTCCACCCATAAACATTTGGTAAAATAATATAAAGAAAGAGGTTAGTCCCAATACTGCTAATCCTGCAACTCCTAACCCCATGACTGTACCTCCACCAAAAGAAACTTTTAATGCTTGTGGTAAACTTGTTCTTGCAGCCTGAGTAGTTCTAACATTGGTTTTAGTAGCTATTTTCATGCCCATATTTCCTGCAAAAGCAGAAAAAATAGCTCCTATTATAAAGGCAACTACAATTAATATATGAGTAGATGGAACCAAAAATGAAACACCAGCTAGAACAATACTTGCAGCAAATACAAATATTGCCAGTAACCTATATTCCGCATTAAGAAATGCCAATGCTCCTTCATAAATATGATCTGAAATTTCCTTCATTTTACCGTCTCCGGCATCTTGCTTCATAACCCATGCTCTTTTAACTAGCATATATAGTAATCCTACTAACGATAATACAATAGGTAAATAAATAACAAATGATTCCATAATTTTAAAGAATTGATTTTTAGGACAGCGAAATTATATTTTTAAACATTATTGTGCAAATATGAAGATGGAAATATAGTGTTTACAGAGTAAAAGATAAAATTTAAAAGTGCTATTTATGGTTTAATTGCTTAGAAAAAGTAGATTTTGCAAACTATTAAAAAAACAAAACTGTATCATTATATTTAAATTCAGTCTTTGAAATGAAATTTATATTCAAAATATTATTGCTTTTACCAGGGTTTATATTGGGACAAAATAATCATTTGGAAAGCTATATACCTTTTGATAGTTGCAAATTCAGTTCTCATCCCATTTTAGAAATTAAAGTATGGGTTCATGTATTACAACAATCTGCAGAAACTCCAAAAAATATTACCAAAGATTCATCCCATTTTATAGATGAGCAATTTCAATGGATAAATAAAATTTACAGTAATTTAAAACCTCCTTCTAGAAATAATTCCAATAACGAAAGACCATATATTAAAGATTCAAGAATACAATTTTTAGTAGATACTATTTCCTACCATATAGATAGTAACGGATGGGAAAGAATGGAAATTGTTATGGAAAAAGACACCAATAGATGGTTAGAAATTTTAGAAATAAATGCAGATTCTAATACAATTACTATAAAAGGAGTAAAAAATAATTTTAGGCCCATACTAGATAGTTTAAAAGTCTTTGGAACAAATTCTAACAATGGGATGTTGCATACTTTATACGCAAAAAAAGAAGGAAGAAATACCGTTATATATATTAAAGAAACCCTAAAGGTATCTGAAGGAAGAGAGGGATTTATAAGCTACTTTAAGAAAGTTGACAAAAATTGCAATAAAGATAACTGGGTAAAATTTGCAAATGAAAATAAAGAATTTTTGCATGTTTTTTATACTGGTGCTTCAAGTTCTGTTCCAGCATTTGGATGTGGACCATCCCCCTTCTACTTAAATGTTTCAAAATTCCTTGATAATGGAAGATATGCAACAGCACAATTAACCGCACACGAATTGGGTCACTGTATTGGATTAAGACATACCAACACTCCCCAATTTTCAGACCTTCCAAGAAAAGATAAATTTGGTTGGGTCAACTGTAATTCTAATGATGTTAGTAATAATATTATGGGCTACAATTTATGTAGGAACTACTTATCTCCTATGCAAATTGGGCATATTCATTTCCGATATTCAACCATAAATGAGCTAAGTCTAACCACCAATAATATAATGTCAAACAGTTCTAAAATTGTTATTAAAAAAAATACTAATTGGGATAAAAATATTTTATCAAAAGGAACTCTAATCATTAAAAAAAATAAAACACTTACAATTTCTAAAAATCTTTTGATGCCAAAAAAAGGAGTCATAGTTTTAGAAAAAAACAGTAAAATCATAGTTGATGGTGGGAGAATATATAGTCCATCAAAAAATTGGAACGGTATTATAAGAAAAAAAGGCAAGGCTAAAAACAAGAAATGGCATTGTAGAAAAAAAGTAAATAGTCAAATTGTTTTACTCAATAATGGGGAAATTTCTTATTGATCAATTTCGAATTCTGGTTTTTTCTTTTCTGGTTCTTCAACTCCAAGCTTTTTTAAAAATTTACCTAGTTTAGAAGAGTCCTTTTTCTTTTTTGCTTTTAAATTTTGACGGTCTTTGAGCTCTTGAATAGTGTCCTTTTCTAATGTTTCTTTTTCTAATTCAAATACCTCACTCTTTTTTTCATCTTCTTGGTAATCTCCCTTTATAATATCTTTAATTGTTTCTTTTTCATTAGAAATTATTTCTTTTCTTTCTTTCTTAATTTCTGCCTTGTCAAAGCCATAATTTAAATCCTCAACAGGTCCCGATATTTTTAAATATAATTGTTTCCCTTTTACTGGATTTTCTTGGACAATGTCAGATTTTGATTTCTTTTTTCTAACTATGTCAGCCCAATTAAAACTTAAGTGATAATCCACCAGGTTTTCAAGATTATAATTTCCGTAAAAAGAAAAATCTAAGACATCATTTTCAAAATTGGTTTTATCAATTTCTGTTATTCCATCAGAAAAAATTATAGTGGATTTGAAATCTTTAAATACTACTTTATGAAGATTTTTCTCGTAATGATTGATATCAATTATATTTCTAGTGATAACACTATTTTCAAAAACTTTTAGAATGTCATATAAAAAAGGATACTCTAAAAGTACAATGTCTTTAAAGGTATTCTTGGATTCAATAGAAGAGTTTTGAAAATCCCAATTGTTTAAAGAATCAAAAATTAATTGCGAATTAAAATCACTTGAAATACTACCTGAAATATGTTCGTTTTTTATATAATCCTGATCAAAATCGTTAAATGATTTCATTAACTGTTTAATATTTAAACTTGATAATTCGCCGTCTATCAACCAGTTTTGATTGTCACTATTTAAATCCGCATTGTAGATGTTTAATAAAATCTCTCCATCATAAGACTCCATAAATAAATTTTTAATCTCTATTGATTTATTGATTTTGAGTCTTTTGGAGGAGATATTGAAAAACTTTAAATTATCGTAATAAAGTTCATTGGCAGCTATAGCCCCTTCCAAATCTATTTTATAATCTGTTTTGGAAGAATCCTTAGAATCAAATATTTCTAAGAAATCATCTAGATGGAATTTATCAAGTTTTAAGTCGTAATTACATTTAATTTTTTTGGAGTCAGCTTGAAACCATTTATTCCAGTCCATGAAGTTTAAATTCATTGAAAATTCATCTTCATTAAAAAAGGAGTTTTGAACTGTAATGTCCATATTTTTTTTAGAAATATCAGCTTCAAAATCATTTAATTCTAACTGGGTTTTTAAAGGCAAATATTCTATATTTATTTTTTCACTAACTATGTTCCCGTCTAAATTCTCAAAAAATAATTTATCGTTTTTAGTGGTGATTTTTGTTTCCATTTCAATAGCAGTTTCTCCATCTAAAGAAAAATCTTTAAGAGTTGTGAAAAAAGGAATTTTATTTAAGTCAAATAACCCCTCTATGTTTAAAAAATAAGTAGGCGTTTTAAAATTGTCAATCTCTAAATTGCCCCTCATTATTTTATCATTCATGAGAGCTGAAAAATTAATGATTTTAAGATTTTGTTCCTTATTATTAAATGTTCCACTTAAATCAATCTTTTCTAACTGAATATTATTTAGCTTGTCTTTCAAAGTTGCATTTTCAGTATTAAAATTGACAAAGAAACTAAGGGGTTGCTTATTGTTAATCTCACCATTAAGATTTCCATCAAAATTGAATATTCCTTCAGAGCTATATTTGGTTTTTATGCTGGCATAATCTAACGGCAGAATACTAAATATTTCAGATATTTGAATTTGGTTTCCTTTAATATTTAGATTTATCCTATCTTTTTTTGAACTTTTATAATCCCCTTCTAAAAAGAAGTTCATATCTGCTATTTTTAATTTCCCCTTTTTTATTACCAATGAAAAAGGATCATTTTTTACTTGTAAAATAATTTCTGTATTCGCGTTTTTGGAGCTTATATAATTTACGCCTTCCAAATCAAATTTATTTACTGACATACTAGATAGTATATTTAAATCGTATTCTTGGTTAGAGAATTGGCCTTTCAACTTTGAATCTGAAATAGTAAAATCGTATTGTTGACTTAGGGGAATGTTTTGGTAATTTACAGAGAAATCTTTAAGAGTAAGTTGCTCTAAAGAAAACTTAAAATTATTATTTTCAGATTTGTCTTTAGAAATAAACACATCGAAATTCTCTTTCCCATCTGAACTAACTTTAGCAGCAAGACTCCCATTTTTTAATACCAACTTCCTAACTATATATTTTTTATTAATTAAATCATAAGCATCAAAATTTAGAAAAGCGTTCTTTGCAAAAAGTAAAGTATCATTGTTAGCCAGTGGGTCTTTTATTAAAAGATTGGAAAATTGCAAAGAGATTGCTGGAAAATAATTGAATGCACTTAATTCTATATTTTGAATAATCATTGGTGAAATAAGCTGATTATTTATCTGTTTTAATGCAATATCTTTAATCTCTTTGTCGTATAATTTTATCACAGAAAATAAAACTCCAAATACCAATAGGATTATTAAGGCTAATATTGAAATGATATACTTAATTATACGAATAACCATATAAGTTGAAAAGTTTTTAATTTACTGCAGACTTATACTATCAAGAGTTGCTTTTATTTCTGCTATATCCAGATAGTATTTAGACTTTAAATTTTCAGCAATAGGATCTTTACTAGGTACATTTAGTTTAAGTGGATTTTCAGCTTTACCATTTATATATACTCGATAGTCTAAGTGTGGACCAGTACTTAAACCCGTACTTCCAACTTCTCCAATTTTCTGTCCCTGTTCTACATATTTACCCACTTTTATACCTTTTGCAAATCTTAATAAGTGTAAGTATTTAGTAACTACATTTCCAAAAGAATGTTTTATTTTAATCATATTTCCAGCACCTCCAGATCTGCCAGCAAATATCACTTTTCCATCCCCTGTTGAAACCACATCTGTTCCTGAAGGTGCTGCATAATCTACTCCGTGATGTGGCCTGTAAATCTTTTTAATTGGATGCAATCTTCTATTAGAAAATTTGGAGGATATTCTTACATACTCTAAAGGTGCAGAAAGTAATGCCCTTTGCATACTTTCTCCAGATTCTGTAAAATAACTTTCAACCTTTTTAGATTTTGATAAATATCTAAATGCATAAAAGTCCCTTCCTTTATGGTTAAATAAAATAGCTTTAATATTTCCAACACCAATAAATTTATTCTCTACATATTTAGATTCAAAAATTATTTTGTAGTTGTCTTCTGATTGAATATCAAAAAAATCAATTGTCCAAGCATATAAACTGGCAACTTTAGAAACCAATGCGGGACTTAATTTATTATCAATAAAACTTTGCCATAGACTAGAAGATATTGTTCCAGATGCTTTTTGTATTCTTATCTCAACAGGGCTTTTTATAACGGTTATGTTCAAAGAATCTAAAAAACTCATAATTACCTTTTCGGTAAGTGAATGCTGGTAAATTAAATTGGAAAATTTATTGCTATCTGAATTAAAGATGGTATAATATTTATCTCCTGGATATATTTTTCTTATATCATAAATTTCTTTAAAATCATTTCCTAAACTATAAATTTGGTCGTAGGAAATATTTAAACTTTGTAAAATCTCGCTAAAACTTTGTCCGTTTTTTACCGAGCTGCTGTCAATTTTAAAATTCTCAAGACTGAAGCCCTGTATTTTTTTAAACATCTCAACTTCTTCTGTAGATTTAATAGACTCCTGAATTGATTCCTGAAAATTTGTATTGTTAGAAGTACAAGTTGAAAATAAAAACACGATTCCAAAAAATACGGAAGTTGAAATGAAAATGTTGTGTCTAAATACCATATTGGTTACAATGATAATTCAACAGTGTAGTTAAACTCTAAACTTCAAGACAAATTATAAACATTAAAATGTGTTTTTAGTTCAATAAAAATTGCTTCTGTGGACTAACTTAATATGCTCTTTTTCCCTGTTTTTTTTAAAAAAAACTATGCCCAATGAAAATATATCTAGACTAAGCATTACTTTATCAAAATTGCAAATTTCTTGCCAAGCTTGTTTCATGTCACTAGACCAATAAATATCGTCAAAAATAAAAATTGAATCTTCGTTTGCTTGCTCAGCTAGCCAATAAAAATATCTTAATGTAGCTTCTCTAGAATGATTACCATCAAAAAAAATCAAATCAAATTTATTTTTTAAAAGTTGGGGGATTATTTGATCAAAAGGCTGATTTATAAGCTCTATATTCTTAAGCTTTAAAGTTTTGAAGTTTTTTTGAGCTAGGCTACTTACTTTAGGATCTCCTTCAATAGTGGTAACTTTGCCATCTTTATTGGCATTCGATAGATAAGCTGTTGTAAGTCCTAAAGAGGTGCCAATTTCTAGAATATTTTTTTTCTGAAAGAAACTTACCATCCTAAAAAGGATTTGTGCTTTTTCTGGTCTAGATTGAACTTTTTTAGTTAAAATATTAATCGTGCTAGTTGAAAATTTAATAGATTTTGATCCTGCCCCTAAATCTTTTAATTCAATTGCTTCATTTTGTTTTAAAAGCAAGCTTCTCAAATGTTCTATTCCGATAAAAGAGTAATACTTAATTGAGTTGTCCAATATATTTTCTATGAATTCATGAACCATTGGAGAATGAATATTGTATTTATTGGTTCCCTGAAATAAAAACTTTAAATAAAAGCTGATTTTTTTAACCATATGCAAATTTAAGGCTTTAGTTGGTGCTAATAAAAATTTTATTAAAGACATTATCTATTAGATTTGTAGTTATGAAAAGTGAAAATGAAAAAAAAGAACTTTCTTTTTTAGGACACTTAGAAGAATTAAGATGGCGGCTTGTAAGATCAAGCGTTGTTATAATTCTAGCTGCAATAGTATTATTTTATTTTACGGACCCTATTGTACAGCAGTTTTACATAAACATGTCCAAAACAACTTTTCCTACTTATCAGTTTTTTTGTCTTCTTTCTGAAAAATTAAATATTAGTGATGCACTTTGTGCAGAAGACATCCCTATTCAAATTCAATCTATTGAAATGACCAAACAATTTTCGACAAATATGTATTTTGCATTAATTGGTGGCTTAATTATTTCTTTTCCATTCACATTTTACCAAATATGGTCATTTGTCAAACCTGGTTTAAATATTAAAGAGCTCAAAGCAACTAGGTGGATTGGCTTTAACGCTAGCTTGTTGTTTTTTATAGGTATTTTATTTGGCTACTTCTTAATTAGTCCTCTTTGTGTTCAATTCTTTGGAGGATATAAATTGACAGATCAAATTCAAAATAACTTTACAATTAGCTCTTACATGTCAATGATAACAACTTCTACTTTTTTATCTGGTTTATTCTTCGAACTTCCTATTGTTATGTATATTCTAGCAAAAATTGGGATTTTAGGTCCAGATATTTTAAAAAAATATCGAAAACATTCTTTAGTCGCTATCCTAATATTATCTGCATTAATTACTCCACCAGATATAGTAAGTCAACTTTTAGTCTCCTTTCCTATTTATGCTTTATACGAATTTGGGATTATTATCGTTAAAAGAGTGGAAAAGAAAAGATTAAAAGATCTTGAAAATGAAAAATCCAATACTGACTAATGGAACTTAAGTCTATAAATATTAATAAGTCTTACAATGGAATTGAAGTTGTAAAAGGAGTTTCTGTAAGCTTAAAAAAAGGAGAAATAGTTGGTCTACTAGGCCCCAACGGTGCTGGAAAAACTACAACCTTTGATATGATAGTAGGATTAATAAGTCCCGAAGAGGGAGAAGTTTTTTTAAATGACTTGAAAATTACAAAAGTTCCAATGTACAAAAGGTCAAAAATGGGAATTGGATACCTCCCTCAAGAAGTTTCAGTTTTTAGAAAATTATCTGTCGAAGACAATATAAAAGCAATTTTAGAAATGTCTAGTTGGTCTAAAGAAGAACAAAAAGATAAATTGGAAGAACTAATCTCTGAATTTGGATTAAATCATGTAAGAAAAAATTTGGGGAGAAATCTTTCTGGAGGAGAAAAAAGAAGGACAGAAATTGCCAGATGTTTGGCTAATGAGCCTGATTTTATATTATTAGACGAACCTTTTGCAGGGGTTGATCCAATTGCAGTAGAAGACATCCAAAGAATTGTCCTTAAACTCAAGAAAAAAAAGATTGGGATTTTAATTACGGATCACAATGTTCAAGAAACATTGTCTATTGTTGATAGAGCATACTTACTTTTTGAAGGGAAAATTCTCAAAGATGGAACAGCAGAAGATCTTGCTAAAGACGAGCAAGTAAGAAAAGTTTATCTAGGTCAAAAATTTGAATTAAAAAAGAAAACAATTGATTTTTGAATGGCGTTAATTCTAAATATTGAAACATCTACCAAAACTTGTTCTGTAAACCTATCTAAAAATGGGAAATCGCTAGGGGTTAATGAAATTACAAGTGAAAAATATGTTCATGGCGAAAAGCTCCACCTTTTAATAAAAGATCTTTTTGCGTCTTTAAATCTTTCATTGAAACAGCTGGATGCAGTTGGTGTCAGCGCTGGACCTGGGTCTTTTACTGGCCTTAGAATTGGTGTTGCAACAGCAAAAGGATTGGCTTTTGGACTTGACATACCTCTTATTAGCATGAATTCTCTTGAGATAATGATCAATGGCTACCAAAATAAATCCATTAATGAAAATGCGATATATTTTCCAATGATAGATGCCAGAAGAAAAGAAGTTTTTACAGCTGGATATAATTCTAAAAAAAAACAAATAACAGAAATTGCATGTCCGGAGATTAATTCTAAGTTTTTAAAAATTTATGAAGATTACCAAAAGCTTTATTTTTTGGGAGATGGAGCATTAAAGTTTAAAAGAGAATTCAATTCTAAAATTGTAGAAATTGATGTATCAGTAACAAACTCCTCCACTGGCATGGCGTATAATACATTTGAAAAATTCAAGAATAAGAAGTTTGAAAGCATTCCTTATTTTAACCCTTATTACCTAAAAGATTTTTTTACTGGTTAAAAAAAATGAAAAATTTCCTCCTTGAATTAAAATTATATAGATATTAGCAGACAATTACTAATTGAAATAGTTTGTACTATATAGAAGCTTCCAAAGAAACTCCACTAGTATCTTTAAACTCTGAAAAAGGAGTTTTCTTAATTGATGGTGAGTGTGTTTCTGAAACTCCCGACGAGTTTTTCAATAACATTACTAATTGGATTGAAAATTATTCCAAGAACCCTTATAAAACTACCACGCTAACAATAAATCTAAGAGGGATAAATATTTCATCTTCTAAATTTTTACTTAATATTATATACCAATTGGAAAACATACATAAATCTGGTTTTCAAGTTAAGATTAGATGGGTATATAAAAATGGGGAAGATGGAAATTATGAGCTAGGAAAGGATTACTCAGAAATGGCTTCAGTTCCTTTTGATTTTATTGAAACTGTTGAGAACTTTGTTTCCAATATTTAACCTAACTTAAAGCCTATATTATGACTAAATCAACGCACCAAATACTGTATATAATATTGTTTGTTTTATTGGCAGTATTGTATTTTATTCAATTTTCCAGTTCAACTAACAATGAAAATATACCAACTGTTGAAAAGGAATTGGCTATTCAACCACTAAATGAAGGAGGACTAAATATAGCATTTGTAAATAGCGATACAGTTTCTAAATATTATGAATTTGCTAAAAAAATTCAAAAAACTTTAACTACTAAAAGATCTGAGGCAGAAGGACAAATTAAAAGCAAATACTTTGCTTATGAAAGTCTAGTTCAAGAATTTGAAAAAGCTTCACCAATTATGGGAGATAGGGAGAAGATGGAAAAGGCTCAAAAAATCAGACTACTAGAACAAGAAATTATGCAAGTTGAACAGCAACTTTCAGAGCAAGTTTCTAGACAGGAACTAGAACTGACACAAAGCTACATTGTAAAAACTAACGACTATATGCAAGAAATTGGCAAAACTCTTGGTTATGATTATGTGATGAGTTATAGGGTTGGTGGTGCAATGCTTTATGCTAATGAACGTCACGATATCACAAATGAAATAATTAAATTGCTAAACAAGCGTTACGAATCTTCTAAATAAGAAACGTTTTATTATTTTCTTCGTATATTTTGTTAAACTTCGTTATGAACTTTTTAGTTCTTTTAGAGAAACATCAAAATGCAATCCTTGGAACATTAATTGTTCATATACTCATATTTGTTTGGCTAAATATTCAAAATGTTTCTTTTTATATAATTCAACCGAAAGAAAAAGTTCTAGCTACTCTAGATTTCACCACTCCTGAAAATAATTTAATTCCAAAAAAAAGCAAAGAAAATTTTACTGATAATGAAATTGTAGTTACCAATGCTGCATCTAATTATGATCAGGAAAAAGACATGAGTGCATCTCAGAAAAAAGCACTAGCAGAAAAGGTAATAGAAGATGTTAAAGAATTTGAAAAGAAACAATTTAGCTATTTTGGAAAAGACAATCCGGTTATAGATAATTCTCCTCATGAAAATGAAAAAATAAAAGACAATTCGATTAGCAAAACTGTAAATAAGTCCTTAAAAAAGACCTCAAATGCTACTGCAAAATATTTTTGTGAGAATAGAAATATGATTTTACAAAAAATTCCATCTTACCTTTGTAATCAAACAGGCACAGTTAGATTGACTATTAAGGTTAATCCCAAGGGAGAAGTAACAGACTGCAAAGTAGATAATTCAGAAACTAGTACTTCTAATCAGTGCTTAATAGAAAATGCTATAAATTACGCTAAGAATTGGAAATTCAACCAAGATTTTTCAAGCACACAAAGACAAGAAGGTTGGATTGAATTTATTTATCTATCTCAATAACAAAAAAATGCGATTAATTATATTTGTTCTGTTTCTTCAAATAATTTCTATTTCTAGAATATATAGTCAAAACAATGGCTTATTAAAAAATGAAACAATTACAACCTATTGGGGAAGTAACCAAAAGCAAGTAAGAAGTGTTGGGACTTATCAAACAAGCGGATATTCGAATATTGGCGCTAAAACTGGCAAATGGATTCACTTTTATAAAAACGGAAATCTTCAAGTAGAAAGTAATTATTTTCTTGGACAGTTGAATGGAGAATACAAATCTTATTATCTCAACGGAAAACTAAAATTTAGAACCTTTTACACTCTTGGAAAAATTGATTCGATTTTTGAAGCTTTTTACCAAGATGGGACTTTGGCTGAAAAAGGAGAATATGATGTTCTTCCTAAAATTAATAGAGAAGATACAACTGTATTAAACTATTGGCTGAATAGAAATGAAGAAATACGATCTTACAAAAGTAATTATTGGGAATATTATTATGAAAATGGTAGGCTTATGGAAAAATCTCATTTCGTAGATGGTTTAGATACTACTGAATTTACAGATCAATTTTATGAAGCAAATGGTGATACTCTTATTATGGATGGAAAAGGATATAGAAAAACATATTACTCTTCTTCAAAACTAAAAACTGTTGTAAAATATAATAATGGCTTAAAAAATGGAGTTTTTGAGCTATACAAACCCAATGGTCTTATTCGAAAAACAGGAACTTATCTCAATGGGAAAATGTCAGGACTTTGGAAAGAATTATACCTCACTACAGATACTGTTTACCAAGAATTAGAATATAAAAATGGCCTGAAAAATGGATTATTTAAGGAATATTATGTGAATGGAAAAATAAGTATGGAAGGAAACTATAATAATGGCTTAAAAAATGGAGACTGGACTTACAGTTTTATCAATGGCGCTTTAGACATGAAAGGGTCTTTTAAAGAGGACAAACAAGAAGGGTTTTGGACTTTTTATTATCCTAAGGGAATTGAATATTACAAAGGGAATTTTACTAATGGCCAGAAAGAAGGAAAATGGGATTTTTTCTATAATACAGGAAGGATTTGGAAGAAAGGGGAATATAAATATGATCAAAAAAATGGTTTCTGGTTGACAAAATTTGAAAATGGCAAAACTGCTATGGAAGGAAATTATGTTATGAATAAAGAGAATGGAGTTTGGAAATCTTGGTACAATAATGGGCAGTTAAAGGATCATGGATCTTATAATTTAGGGAAGATGGACGACAAATGGGTCGGTTATTATACAAATGGTCAGAAAAAGTATTCTGGAGAATATGAGAACGATTATAAAATTAACTCTTGGATTTATTACTCTGTAAAAGGGGATATTGTTGAAACGAGAAATTATAAAGTTTTGAATAAACGAAGTATGCTTATCCCAGATGAAAATAGAATGGTGAAAAAATCTGTTGCAGATGGTAAATGGATAAAATATAGTGAATATGACCAAAGCTTAAAAAGTGTAGAAAATTATGCCGATGGGAAATTAGACGGGGAGTGTACTTACTATTTTCCAGGAGGAATAGTTCCTAATAGAATCGTGAATTATAAAAATGGACTGTTAGAGGGGAAATATCAAAATTTTTCTAGAAAAGGAGCTGTCATTTCTGAAACTAATTACAAAAACAATCGAAAACATGGAGATGTAAAAGTATATAGCAAGCGAGGTAAATTAATCTCACACATAGTTTACAAAGAAGGGATAAAAGTAAAAGACTTAATTAACAAGATTAATTTTAAATATAACTCTCCGACTAATAAAAAATAATTAATTTGTATAGCAAATATCATTACAATTAATTAATGTCATTTTCTCTACATTTTAAAAAAATACTTTGGTTGCTGTTTATTTTAGTTGTTAATAGCACTACTATAAATAGTCAAAAAGCTATCATTAACGGTACAGTTCGAGATGGTGAAGACTTAGAAATTTTAATTGGAGTCAATATCCAAACTCAAGAGCAAATAGGAACAATAACAGATTTTAACGGCAAATATTCTATAGAATTATCTGGTGGCGAACACACCTTAATCTTTAAATACATAGGATATAAAACTGTAAAAAAAACAGTTTCTGTTATTAATAATCAACAGATTTTATTAGATGTAGTTTTAGTAGCTACCAATAATCAATTGGACGAAATGGTCATTTCTGCTAATAAATATGAAGAAAAATTAGGAGAGGTTTCTGTATCAATGGCCATTATTAAACCAGATTTAATTGAAAATAAAGCCACAAGAGATGCTGAATCTATAATTGAACAAGTGCCAGGAGTTCAAATTAATGAAAACCAAGTAAGTATAAGGGGCGGAAGTGGTTGGAGCTATGGTGCTGGAAGTAGAGTTATGGTAATGGTAGATGGAATGCCCATGCTAGCTGGAGATGCCAATGATATTAAATGGACTGGTGTTCCGCTAGAAAACATATCTCAAATAGAAATTTTAAAAGGTGCTTCATCAGTGCTTTATGGTTCCTCTGCATTGAATGGGGTAATAAATATTAGAACTCAATATCCAAAAGAAAAGCCCGTTACTAAAATTAATATCTCCAATGGTTTTTATATGTCTGGGTTTGGAACTAGAAAAGGAACATCTTTAATGGGTGGTGACTCAATTTTAGACCAAAGAAGTGACCAAACCTGGTGGAACCAGCCAAGAGGGTATGTTCAAGGGAACTTCACCCATTTAAATAAACTTAATGAATACAACGAACTAGTAATTGGAGGCTCATTTATGAAAGACCAAGGTTATCGTTTTGGATCTGACGATCAAAGAACTAGAGTTAATGCTGGGTGGAAGCATTTTTCAAAAAAATATAATGGTTTGTCCTATGGTTTAAATCTTAATAATAATTTCAATAAAAATACGCTGTTTTTCTTGTGGGCTGGTCAAGACAGTGTACTTCATGCATTAGGCGGAACAAATCCACAAAGCACTACAATGAGTTCTTCAAGTTCATCAAGAATAATTGTTGATCCATATATTTCATTGGTTACTGAAAATGGGAAAGAGCACCACTTTAAAACTAGATATTATAGAACAAATAATGTAAATAACACCAACCAGAACTCGCTTTCTGATTTTGTGTTTGGAGAATACCAATTTCAACAAAAATTTAAAGGCAATACTACCTTAATAAGCGGTGCTAGTGGCTCTTACACCAATGTGGTTTCTGAACTTTATGGCAACCACCAATCTTCCAATCTTGCGGGATATATACAAACTAATAAAAAATGGGAGAAAATGAGTATTACTGCTGGGATGCGAATGGAGTATTTTAAAATTGACGAGGTAGAATCGGATGGAAAGTTATTTGGAAAAAATTTAGGTATCCCATTTCAACCTGTATTTCGACTTGGAGGAACCTATAATCCACTCAAATATACATTTCTAAGAGCATCTTATGGTCAAGGTTATAGATTCCCTTCAATTGCCGAAAAGTATATCTCTACTTTTGTTGGGGGATTAAATGTCTTTCCAAATGTGAATATTCAACCTGAACATGGATGGAGTGGTGAAATAGGTATAAAACAAGGTTTTTCAATTAATAATTTTAAAGGATATATAGATTTGTCTGGGTTTATTACCCAATATAATGATATGATGGAGTTTATGTTTGGATTTTATGACTTAGACGGGTCAGACATAAGTACAGCTGAGCTTCAATCTATTGTAATTAATAATGGAATTGGAGTATTGTCAAATTACTTAGGGGCGAGAAGTACCAATATTCAAAATGCAAATATTCCAGGGTTTGAAATAAGTATTGTAGGCCAAGGTAACTTTACAGAAAATATTTCATTTAGTACTTTAGCTGGGTATACCTACATCCATCCTACTCCAATTGACGTAGACTCTTTATACCTTTTAACTTTTAGCAATCCAAATATTGAAAATCCAAAAAATACCACACTCAAGTATCGAAACAAGCATATGGTTAAAATTGATTTTCAAATAGATTATAAGATATTTGCCATTGGATTAAGCAGTAGATATTCAAGTTTAATGGAAAATATCGATGATGTTTTTGTAACTCCTATTGCAGGGATTGAAATATTACCAGGATACGGAAGCTATAGAAATTCTAGAATGACAGGAGATTTAGTTTTTGATACACGTTTGGCCTACAGTATCAACCAAAATTCTAAATTATCATTGCTAGTTAATAATTTATTGAATAGAGAGTATACCAATAGACCAGGAAATGTCTTGCCGCCTAGAACCATTCTATGGCAATACTCATTGAAGTTTTAATCCATTAATAAGTCAATAACTTCAAACGATAAATCTGCCTCAAAACCCTTGAGGCTTAAATATTTTAAAATCTTTTGTTTGGAATTAAAATCATGCTTACTACCAAGAGATTTATACTTTTTTAGAGCCTCTTGCTTTACAATATTTTTGTACTTTTCATTATCAATACCTTCAATTGCTGGTGCAATATGATAATCTTCGATACCTTTTTGAATTAGATGGTGTCTTATTTTATTCTTCCCCCAGAAATATAAATTAAATCTGTCGTGGACAAAAGCATTTGCATAGCGTAGATGGTCTATGAACTGGTTCTTTTTGAGTTCGTTGATTAATTTGTTTTTCTCTACAATCTTAAGCTTGTATTTAGAGCATATTATTAATGCTTCCTTTGCTGATAATTCCTTTTTCGAACATTTATTAGACAAGAAAAGGTAGGCTTTTTTATACTCTTCACTTGGCATTACTTAGTCAAAATCCAAGAAGAGATTTTATGTCTTTTACTGATTGATTTTTGTAATTTTTTGGCATTATTTTTATTTAAAAATTTGCCAACAGATATTCTAAATAATTTATTTTCTTTTTTTAATTTTCTTGCGCTTATTCCTTTAGTTTTTAATTTGTCAATCATGTTTTTCGCATTTAACTCCTTTGTAAATGAGCCAATTACTACTTCATATATTTCATTCACAGATTGATTATTTTTAATAACAGCAGAGCTAATCTTGTTTTTTAATTCGCTTTTTAAAATTATAGAATTACTTTTTTCTGATGTTTTTTCAATTGACTGGATAGCTTTTATTTCTTTTTTAGGAGGGTGTAACTTAACTTCATCAATAGCCAATACATTGGCTTTTTTAAATGTAAAAGGATTTAAATCCGAGTAGTTAAATTCTCCACCTTGTTTGAGTAACTGAGTTTGAATAGGAATCCAAGCAGAATAAAAAACTACTAGAATCACACTTGCTGCTAAAGCCCAATTTTTAATTTGTGTTTTTAAATATTTAGAAGAATTTAAATCAATAACTTTTTCTGATTTACTAGACATCTTAAATTCGTCGATATTTAACGGCATTAGGCCATAGGAAGAGGAGAGTAAATTATTGGACTTTTGCTTGAAATTTAATACCCCTTCATTATTATATATAATGCCTATTCCTTGAAATTCATGCTTATTTTGAGTCTTTAAATTCTTATTTATTTCTAAAAGAATGTTTGTTAACCCTTGTACAGCATTTTCATATGAAATATTATTTTTTTGAGCAAAGGCGTTTACCAGTAATCCATCGTTATTTACAAGATTTTTATTAAATAGAATTTGCTTATGGGGAGGGGATAAAACAGATTTTTTTTCATCAAAATTTGCTGGAGAATATTGTGCAACAAATCCTCCAAGATTAGGGAATATTACACAATCATGTAATTGTAAAAGCTCTTTTATAATTTGATTTATTTCTAACATTGGTTATTGATTCAAAATAACAAATATTGTGTTAAGATTCCAAATCTAGGATTGTAAAAGTTTTTTACTTGGTCTTAAGGCCATTAAAAATTTTATTTGCCTTCGATTTCCCTAATAAATCTTCAAGTTCAGTTAGTGAAATAGTCTTTAGATTATTTACAGATTTGTATTTAGAAAGCAGCATAGTAATTGTTTTTTCTCCAATTCCTTCTATACTTGTTAGTTCAGTTCTAACTAAGCCTTTCATACGTCTTTTTCTATGGTGGGTAATTCCAAATCTATGGGCTTCATTTCTCATATTTTGAATTACTTTTAAAGTAGGGGTTTTTTTATCTAGATAAAGTGGATATTGATCCCCAGGAAAATAGATTTCTTCTAATCTTTTTGCAATTCCTATAATGGCTATCTTTTTTGCGAGTTTTAGCTTTTCTAAACTTTTCAGAGCACTGGACAACTGTCCTTTTCCGCCATCTACTACAATTAATTGAGGTAAAGATTTTTCTTCTTGTATTAATCTTTGGTATCTTCTAAATATTACCTCTTCCATAGATGCAAAATCGTCTGGTCCCTCCACAGTTTTAATATTAAAAAGTCTGTAATCTTTTTTACTTGGTTTGCCATTTTTAAAAACAACACAAGCAGCAACTGGAAAATTCCCTTGGATATTAGAATTGTCAAAACATTCCATATGAACAGGCCTTTGATTGAGCCTAAGGTCCTTTTTAAATATTTCCAATAATTTAACAGTTGGCGTCTCAGGGTTTTTGATGGCTTCTGTTTTTAAGAATTCTATTTTTTTTGCCAATGCATTTTTCTTAGACAATAAAAGCAATGCTTTCTTATCTCCTCTTTGAGGAATATGAAAATTAATAGCTGTTTCTAATGCTATTAAATATGGCGATATAATTTCTTTTACATGGTCAAAAAAGTCATTTAAATTATCCGCAATGACATAGGATATAATTTGATCTTCGCTCTCTTCTAACTTTTTCTTTACTACCGTTGTTTTTGATTTTGTAATTGCACCATTCATAACTTTTAAAGTGTTAACGAAAGCATAGTTATCATGGCTTACAATATTAATTACACCAAGAGAAGAAATATTGGAGTCAACTACGACAGATTTTGCCTGGAATTTTTCAATGTTTTTAATCTTTATTTTTAGCTTTTCAGCTTCTTCATATTGGTATACTCTAGCGTGGTCTTTCATCTCCTCTCTTAAAGCCTTCAAAGCTTTGTAGGTATTTCCATACAAAACTTGCTTCATATTATTTAAGCGTTCTTGATAAATCTCAACATCCACTTCTCCCTGACAACAACCTTTACAATTGCCAATATAAAAGTCTACTGATGTTTTGAAAACTTCATCTTCTATTTTTTGGGGACTCAACTGATGATCGCAAGTGCGTATCTCAAAACTATCTTTCACCAATTCTAAAACAGCCTTAACAACTTTCACAGAGGGATATGGGCCAAAGTATAAAGAGCCATCTTTAATTTTTTTTCTCGTATAAAAAACTCTAGGGAAAAATTCATTTTTAATACAAATCCAAGGATAAGTTTTATCGTCTTTAAGTTGAATATTGTATCGCGGTTGGTATTTTTTAATTAATGAATTTTCCAGTAGTAATGCATCTATCTCCGAATTAAGTTGAATGGTTTTTAATGATTCTACTTTTTGAACCATTACTTGAGTTTTTCTATTTTCAAATTTTATTTTATTAAAATAGGAGCTTACTCTGTTTTTGAGTTTTTTTGCTTTACCAACATATAGTAAAGATTCTGAGATATCGTAAAACTGATATACCCCTGGAACATTTTCCAAAAGCGATATCTGTTCTTTTAAATTTTTAGAAATCTCATTCGACATATAATTCAAAAATAAACAATCTTTATTTTTTTCTGTTTATTGAATAGTGAATTAGTCCAATAAAAGATTCTTTGGCCGGAGAATTGGGTAATTGATCTAGCTCTTTTAAGGCAAGATTTTTATACTCATGCATTTTATTTTCCGCATATTGAATTCCACCATTTTCAATAACAATTGATATGATTTTATTGATTTTTACTGGGTCTTGTTTGTCTTTTTTAATGGTGTTAATGATCATTCTTTTGCTTTTCTTATCCACTTTTTGAAGTACGTGAATTAGAGGTAGAGTTAGCTTTCTTTCCTTAATATCTATTCCGGTAGGTTTCCCTATATCTTTTGAAAATCCATAATCAAAAATATCGTCTTTTATTTGGAAAGCCATTCCTACATAGACACCTACTTTCTCCATAGTGGCAATAATTTCTTGATTATCGGTAACAGAACAGGCTCCGGTTCCACAGCATGCAGCTACTAATGAAGCTGTTTTTTGTTCAATTATCTTATAGTAAACATCTTCTGTGATGTCCATTTTCCTTGACTTTTCCATTTGAAGTAGCTCCCCTTCAGACATGGATTTAACAGCTTTAGTAACTATATTCAGTAAATCTATCCTGTTTTCTGATGTGGTTAGAAGAAGTCCTTGTGATAGTAAAAAATCGCCAACTAATACAGCAATTTTATTTTTCCAAAGTGCATTTATAGATAAAAATCCTCTTCTTTCAAATGCATCGTCTACCACATCGTCATGAACAAGTGTGGCAGTGTGGAGTAATTCAATTAAAGATGCAGCTGTATATGTTCCTTCTTGAACAGGGCCAAACATTTTTGCTGTGAGAAAGACAAATAATGGTCTTAATTGCTTTCCTTTTCTCTTTATAATGTAATGCGTTATTTTATCTAAAAGAGCAACGTCGCTCTTCATGGCGGATTTGAATTTTTTTTCAAATAGTGCCATCTCCTCTTTGACAGGATTTTTAATATCTTCTACGGTCATTTTCAATTGGAAACAAATATCCAAAAATTAACATTGCATTTAGTTTTTGAATAAACTTATTTACAAAGCTTAATATTAAAATCTAGTTTTTAAAGTTATAGTAGCTTTATAGTTAATGATTTGACCATCATTGGAGAAGCATTCAAAATACACCAAATAAATTCCAACAGATGCTTTTTGACCGTATTCGTTGATACCGTCCCAAGAAAATTCACCGCTGGCACTTAAAAGCTCGTTATTTAAAATCTGTTTGATTAACCTTCCTCGGTTGTCGTAAATTACTGCATTTCCAACCATTCCAATTGTTGGCAAATTATAGGTGAAAACTGCAATATCTTGGTAACCATCATTGTCGGGTGAAAAAACCTCATTTAATGCACTGAAATCCGAATTAGACATGCTTGGTATATATTGGGAGTTAGCAACTCCTGGAGTTCCCCAGCCTACATTTTCAGCTGCACTGTGCCAAGTTAAATTTGCATTTGAATTATTGCTGTTTATTAAAATTCTTTCTAAAGAAACACCCTCTGGATCTTTGATTAACTCAAAGTGCATATTGTCAGTATAACTAAATTTATTTAAAACTATTAAGTCTGGACTTAAGATATAAATAGTAGCAGAATCATTTGGATAGCTGGGTATGTCCATCTGAATAAATGCTTGAGGATTGTTGGTTGGATAATCATTTAATATCTGCGATGAATCTTCTGATAATAGTGCAAAATTTCCTGGGTTTAAAATAAAATGTTGGTCTATTTGCTTTAAGTTAGATATCCCATTGTCAAAGTCAGCTATAAAATATTTATAAATATCGAAAGACTTATTGCTATTATTGACTATTTCCACATAATCAGAACCACCAGAAAGCGGGTCAAATAATACTTCATTTATTAAAACTTCTCCAGCTTGGGCAGTATCCGGAACCAGTATTTGTAAGGTGTCAAACATTATATTTCCAGATAAATCTTCAATATTTGATATCGTAAGTTCTAAGGTTTGATTTCCGAAAAAAGAGTCTTGAAAAATTAAATCATATCCAGATAATGTAGTGTTAATTGAAATCGGATTCGGGAAATTAATACTGATTAAATTATAATTATTTACATCTAAGACAGTTTGGTTCAAAGGTTCAGAGAATTGAAGCTCAATAGAGTTTTTTCCAGTTACAATTGCTTCTTCAAGATATGGTGAGAGACTATCCACTATTACACTCCCAGAAATATTAATATCGTCAAAAAAGAAATTATCATTATTTGAAGAAGTATGCTTACACCAAAGGCCAGAAAATGTGGAGAAAGTATGGTTGTTGTCGCTAACTCCTAATTCATAAATAAAATTATTTCCCCCTGTAGAATCACTAAGAACTTCCCAATTTCCATTTATATCTCGATTTACCCTAACTCTAAATTCTGGATTTACCCCAAAAGAAGTATGAATGCTTGAGCCCAACAATGTTGTATTTAGTCCGTCTTGTCTATAAAGTTTTAGTTTATCCAAAGACCCATTTTCACCAACTCGAATAAAATAACCTTCTAAATAGCCTTTTAAATTATTGTTATTGGAGGTCAAATAGTACCTAACATTGTTATTATTGGAGGGAGAGAAATCGAGTTTAATATAAAATTCCCAAGAAATATCGGCATTAAAATTAAGAGTACCTGTTTCAACACATAAGTAAGAAGTGTCGGTATTAGACGGAGCATCGAGTTGAAGCTTAAAATCCGAATTAACTATAAATTCTAAAGTATCTCCAGTCCACTTTGGATTATTATTAAAATTTCCATCTGTAAAATTTTCTGTTAATTGAGAAAAAAAAGTTCCAAAGTAAAAACAAAAAACAATTAAACTCCCAATCCTTTTCATGATGCAATTTTTGTAGAAATAAATATACTACTTTTGGACAAAGTCATAATATGAAATTAGCTATTGTAGGATGTACTGGTCTTGTTGGAAATGAGGTTTTAAACGTATTAAGCGAATTATCCATTCCGATTACAGAGCTAATTTTGGTAGCTTCTAAAAAAAATATTGGCAAAAAAGTAGCATTCAAAACTGAGAAAATTACGATAGTAGGTATCCAAGAAGCAATCGATAAAATACCTGAAATAGCAATCTTTTGTGCAGGCAGCAAAGTTTCCAAAAAATGGGCTCAAATATTTGTTGACTCTGGAACAAGTGTAATAGATAATTCCTCGTTTTTTAGAATGGAAGAAAATATTCCACTTGTAGTGCCAGAAGTAAATGGAGTTGTTTTAAAAAAATCCAATAAAATAATTGCCAACCCAAATTGTTCTACTATTCAAATGGTGGTAGCATTAAACGATATTTACAAGAAATTTGGGTTAAAAAGATTGGTTATCTCTACTTACCAATCTGTAAGTGGAACTGGACAAGCTGCTGTAAAACAAATGATGGATGAAAGACAAGGACTAAAACCACAAAGAGTATATCCCTATCAAATAGATCAAAATTGTTTTCCCCATGGCGGAGATTTTCTAGAAAATGGTTATACCACAGAAGAGTTGAAGCTCATAGATGAAACTCGTAAAATATTCAATGACTCTAGTATTAAAATAACTGCAACTGTGGTAAGAATCCCCGTAGTTGGAGGCCATAGTGAATCTATAAATGTTGAAACCAATAAACCATTCCAAATAGAAGAAATTAAAAAGACTTTTTCTGATACCGCTGGAGTTAAAGTTCAGGACAACCCTTCAAAATTTGATTATCCAATGCCAATAACAGCCCATAGAAAAAATGATGTTTTTGTTGGAAGAATTAGAAAAGATGAAACTGTTGAAAATGGTTTAAATATTTGGATTGTTGCCGATAATTTAAGAAAAGGTGCCGCTACAAATGCTGTTCAAATAGCGGATTATATTTTTAAGAATAATCTTTTGTAAGGTTTAGATGTCTAAAAACATTAGCGAAGAAAAATCAAGTTATCTTGGCATAGATCCTATTCCAAGACTTTTACTAAGGCAAGCTCTCCCTGCTGCAATCGGCTTTATGGTGATGTCTGTAAATATGGTGGTAGATACTTTCTTTGTAGGTCAATATATTGGAGAATTAGCTATAGGTGCAATCTCTGTAATTTTTCCAATTTCATTTCTTTTTTCTTCAATTGGCATGTCTATTGGAATTGGTGGTGGGAGTATTGTTTCTCGTGCTTTGGGAGAAGGTAGAAAAGAAAAGGCCTTACTATCATTCAATAATCAAATTACTTTAACGATTATCCTAGCAATAGTTGCCTTAATTGTAGGATTGTTTTTAAAAATTCCAATACTAAATGCCTTTGGAGCAAAGGGAGGAATTATGCCTCTTGCTATTTCCTACTTTAATATTGTTCTACTGGGAATTCCTTTTTTAGCACTTTCCATGATGGCCAATAATAATCTAAGAGCTGAAGGCAAAGCCAAGGTTGCAATGGTAGCTCTATTGATTCCTTCCGTTTTAAATATTTTTTTAGATTACCTATTTATTGATATAATGAATTGGGGGATGGAGGGAGCTGGATGGGCAACAAGTATTTCATATATAGGGTGTGCGGTATTTATAGCTTTTTTTTATATTTCAGGGAAAGGAGAATTAAAAGTCATACCTCAACTATTTAAAATTGATAAAAAAATTATTTCTGAAATTTTCAGTATTGGCTCTGTAAATCTCGTTCGTCAAGGAACTATTAGTCTTCTTGCAATAGTACTTAATAACAACTTATATTATTACGGAAATCTAGAAGGGGGAATGGGTGGAGAAATAGCTATTTCTGTTTATGGACTTGCAACGAGAATGACCATGATTGCATTGTTCCCCTTGATTGGAATTGCCCAAGGATTTATGCCTATAGCAGGATATAATTTTGGAGCTAAGAAATATGAAAGAGTAAGCAAAGTAATTAATACCGCCTTAATCAGCGGGGTGATTATTGCTTCTTTTATAGGAGGTTTACTTGTTTTTGGAGCGGATCTAATTCCACATATTTTCACCAAAGATCAAAAACTTATAACATATGCCCCAAACGCTATATTTTGGATTTTTTCCTCTACGCCAATTATTGTTTTTCATTTAATTCCGCCTTCTTTTTATCAAGCTATTGGAAAAGCAAAACCTGCTCTTTTTCTTACTTTAATTAGACAAGGAGTTTTTCTTATTCCTTTAGTTTTAATATTACCTAGGTATTTTGGTATTGAAGGAGTTTGGTATTCTTTCCCTATTTCAGATGTATTATCTGCTATAATATGTTATTCTTTTTTGAGAAAAAGTACTAAAAAACTAATTAGCTAACTCATTCTTATTAGCTAGTTGTCCGCAAGCAGCATCTATATCTTTCCCCCTACTTCTTCTAATGTTAACTATAACATTTTTAGATTCTAGATAATCTGCAAAAGCATCTACTTTTATAGGGTCAGCTTGTTGGTATTTACCATCATCAATGGAATTGTATTCAATGATATTAACTTTACTAGGGAATGATTTTACAAATTGGACCAATTCTTCAGCATCTATAATTTCGTCATTAAAATCTTTAAAAATAATATATTCTAAAGTTGGTCTAGTCCCAGTTTTTTCAGAAAAATATATCATTGCATCTTTTAATGCTCCAAGAGAATTGGATTCATTTATAGGCATTATTTTATTTCTTTTTTCATCATTAGCTGCATGAAGCGAAAGAGCTAAATTAAATTTCACACCATCATCCGCTAGCCTTATTATTTTTTTGTGAATTCCAGCAGTACTAATTGTTATTCTTTTTGGTGACATTCCTAACCCATTTTCAGATGTTATTCTTTCTACTGACTTTAGAACATTGCTATAATTCAGTAATGGCTCTCCCATTCCCATATAGACAATATTGGAAATTGGTAGGCTGTATTCTTTTTTTGATTGGTCATTAATCATTACTACTTGATCGTATATCTCATCTGCATTTAGATTTCTAATTCTTTTAAGTCTTCCAGTTGCGCAAAAAGCACAATCTAAACTACATCCTACCTGTACAGAAACGCAAGCAGTCATTCTTTTTTTTGTTGGAATTAAAACACCTTCTATAACAGCATCATCAGCTAATAAAAATGCATTTTTAATGGTTCTGTCTTTACTAACTTGAGCTTCACTTAAAACCAAAGCATTAATAATGAAATTTTCTTCAACTAACTTTCTCAATGACTTGGATAAATTAGTCATTTGATCAAAGTTAATGGCTCTTTTTTTCCAAAGCCAATCATGAATTTGTTGGGCTCTGTAGGGATTCTCACCTAACTTTACAATTTCATCTGTTAGATTGTCAAGGGAGAGTTGTCTTATGTCTATTTTTTTTTTCATCAAAAAAAAACCTCTAAAAAGAGGTTTTTAAAATTAGAGAACTAACATTGCGTCCCCGTAAGAGTAGAATTTATACTTTTCTTTAATTGCCTCTTTATAAGCTTTCATAACTAAATCGTGGCCACAGTAGGCAGAAATCATCATTAGTAATGTTGATTTAGGAGTGTGAAAGTTGGTAATCATCGCATCTGGAATTTTGCATTGATATGGCGGAAAGACAAATTTATTGGTCCATCCAGCAAAAGGTTTTAGTTCTTTGGTTACAGTTACCGATGACTCTAAAGCCCTAGTGACTGTGGTTCCAATAGAACATACTTTCCTTTTATTTCTTTTAGCATCATTTACCAGTCTTACTGTTTCTTCACCGATATATAGCTCCTCAGAGTCCATTTTATGTTTGGTTAAATCTTCTACTTCAACAGGCCTGAAAGTACCTAAACCTACATGGAGAGTAATGGGTGTGAAATCAATTCCTTTAATTTCTAGTCTTTTCATTAATTGTTTGCTAAAGTGCAATCCAGCAGTCGGAGCAGCAACAGCACCTTCGTTTTTTGCAAAAATTGTTTGGTATCTCTCTTTGTCTTCTGGGATAGGATCTCTTTTGATATACTTTGGAAGTGGAGTTTGACCAAGCTTTGTAATAGTGGCCTTAAATTCTTCATATGAACCGTCAAATAAAAATCTGAGTGTTCTTCCTCTAGATGTAGTGTTATCTATAACTTCAGCAACCAAATCATCTTCTTCTCCAAAGTATAGTTTGTTGCCAATTCTTATTTTTCTTGCAGGATCAACTAAAACATCCCACAATAAACTCTCTCGGTTTAATTCTCTTAGTAGAAAAACTTCAATCTTAGCACCTGTTTTTTCTTTATTACCATACATTCTTGCAGGAAATACCTTAGTGTCATTCATTACCATTACATCTCCATCTTCGAAATAGTCGATAACATCTTTAAACTGCCTATGCTCTATTTTTCCAGAATTTCTGTGGACGACCATTAATCTAGATTCATCTCTTTGATCTGCTGGATACTCAGCAATTAACTTTTCTGGTAATTCAAATTCAAATTGTGATAACTTCATGCTTTGATTTATAAATGAGGCACGAAATTAATAAAAATTATGATGCTTTTATGATATCTATCCATTCGTCTATAGATTTTGCCATTTCTAGAGAGAAATTTCCTGATTTTATTCGTTTTAAAGATATTAAATGCCCACCACTGTCTAAAAAAAGACCAATATCTCGTGCTAAAGACCTAATATAAGTTCCTTTTGAGCAGTGGCAATTAAACCTTAATGTGTTTTTATCAATAGCTTTAAGTGCTAGACTATGAATGGTAACCGAATTAGGTTTTAAAACTATTTCTTCATTATTTCTAGCGTATTGATAGGCTCTTTTACCATTTATTCTTTTAGCTGAGAAAATAGGCGGCACTTGTAATATCTCCCCAGTAAAATTATTAGAGATCTTTTTCAAAATGTTATCATCTAAAGCGGGTAAAGGAAACTCTTTATCAATTTCTGTTTCTAAATCAAATGAAGGAGTGGTTGACCCTAATCTAATTTCTCCTGTATACTCTTTAGACTCGTTTATAAATTGGTCTATTATTTTAGTTTTTTTTCCAGTACAGACAACTACCACACCAGATGCAAGAGGATCTAAGGTTCCCGCGTGTCCAACTTTTATTTTTTTTAGATTGAACTGTTTACAAATTGTAAACCTAATTTTTTTAACTACATCAAATGATGTCCAATTTAGTGGTTTGTCAACCACTAAAACAGCACCTAACTCAAAAGGAATTTCCTTCATAATAATTTAAATATGATTGTGATAGCGGCAACTGTAAAACAGTAATAAGAGAAGTATTTTAATTTGCTAGACTTTACAATACCTATCATCCATTTACATGCAAATAATCCTGTGAAAAAAGCAGCAAAAAAACCAAGGGTTAGCGGTCCTAAATTAATTGCTTCAGAAAAAATATTTCCATCCATAAGGTCTTTTGCTACTTTTCCAAAAATTAAAGGCACAACCATCAAAAATGAAAATTTTGCAGATGATGTTTTATCTAATCCTAAAATAACAGATGTAGCAATTGTGGCTCCAGATCTTGAAATACCAGGTAAAATTGCTATTGCCTGGGCAATTCCAATAAGAAAACTTTGTGAAGTACTAATTGTATTATTGGTTGGCTTTGCCCTGTCTGCAAAAAAGAGAAGGACTCCTGTGATTATAAGCATAAAGCCAACTAAGACTAATTGACCATTAAATAGGGACTCAATAATGTCATTAAAAAAAACACCTACTACAGCGGCAGGAATCATAGAAACAATAATATTTAATGAGAAAATTCTTTCTTTAGAAGATTTTTTTGAAAAAACACCACTTATTATTTGAAATATCTCTTTTCGAAAGATAAAAATGGTGCTTAATGCGGTTGCAAAATGCAATACAACAGTCATAATTAGACTCTCTTTAGGATCAAAATCAGTGGAAAATATTCCTTTAATGATTTCCAAATGGCCACTACTGCTAACAGGCAAAAATTCCGTTAGCCCCTGAACAATTCCTAAAACTAAAGCTGTTAAATAATCCAAAAAAAACTATTGCTTTTTCATTATTCCAAAAAGAACTAAGCCGTAGCCTGACATGACCAAAAATGGAGCAAGAGTAATTCTTCTAAATGAAAAGAGTTCATCTTCATTAAAAACATTCGGATCTTCTGAGCCACCGCCAGACATTAAAACAAATCCCAATAGAACAACTATACAACCAATAATTATGAACATATAATTTTTTCTACCTAGTACCATTTTAGTTTTTTCTTCCATATTAATATAGTTTTTCTGATTTAACCCAAATAAATTTGTTAAGCGCAAAATAGGTGGACACAACACTTATTAAAATACCTGTAACAAGAATTCCTAAAGCAATTACTGAAAATTCCAATATTTCATTATTCAGAAGAAATTTATCTGTACTTAGTTCTGAAATAATATTAGGGTTTATAATTGTAAATGAATACCATAAGGACAACAAAAATAGTACTGCTAGAACTGCAGAAATTATTCCTTGGTAAAATGCTTTTAAAATAAAAGGTCTTCTTATAAAAAAAGATTTAGCGCCAACTAGTTGCATGGTTCTAATCATAAATCTTTTTGAAAAAACAGCTAGTCTAATGGTATTGTATATAAGTAAAATTGCAATTATTAATAAAACTCCAGCTATAAAAAGCATGATTAGTTCAAAATTTTTAAAGACTGTTCCTATTTCTAAAAATTGAGACTCATTGTAAGCAACCTCTGAAATTATATGTTCATTTCCCTTGGTAATTTGGGCTGCAAAATTTGCAGCACTATCAGGATTAACATAACTAGAACTAAGATTTACATGTATTGAGGAAGGCAAAGGATTGACTCCGTCTAAAATTTCAAAAGCATCTTTTCCTACGTGTTTAAGCATTAATTTTTGCGCATCTTCTTTAGATACGTAAAGCGCTTTTTTAACAATTCCGTCCATAGACTTTAGTTTTTTTTCCATCATTCTAACTATAGATTCATCCACAGTCTCATGGAAAAGAATATCCATACTTAATTGTTCTTTAATTTCGGCTGACTTTTTATTAGCTGTCCACATGAAATAAACAAAAACACCAAACAAGGTTAAAAGCAAAGTCATTCCAAATATTGTAGAAAGCTCTGCTAAGGAATTTGATTTATGTCTTTTAGATTTCATTCATGCTAATTTATAAAGAAATTGAAGACAGTTTTTAATATTCTAAAATATAACTCAAAATAATTTTAGGATACATTAAAATATTTTTTGTTCTGTCTTTAACTTCTATACTCAAATCATACTCATTAATATTTTATGGATTGTAAAATGTAATATTTAATTTAAATTCAAATTAAGTATCTTTATATACATTATATAACTATTAAAAAAATATGAAAAAGTATGCTTTTATAACATTGTTTTTTTACTCGTTTATTTGTCAAATCTATCATAGTCAATGTACGAGTTCAATAAATGCAATTCAATTCAGTGATGATACACTTTGTGGAATTGGCTATGTTAATATTACCATTGACGGGGGAAATTTAGGAAATAGTACAAGCTGGCAATTATTTACTGGCAACTGCGGAGGAACATTAATTGCAACATCCTTTAATAATAACTTTATAAATATACCAGTTAATACTACAACCACTTTTTATTGTAAAGCCGACTCTTGCGACGTCTCAAGCTGTATTTCTGGAGAAGTTTTTGTTATAGAAACTCCTTCTTTGGACTCTATTATTATTGATTCGCTTTTTAATAACTCTGATTCCACATGGAGTACTTTAGATACTGTTTGTCCACAAACAGAAGTCAAATTATTCGCAAATTATAGCTTTACATTACCAATAAATCATTCCATTGTTTGGCATAAAAGTTACTGTGGTTCTCCAATAATTGGCACTGGTGATTCAATTTCTGTTTATCCAGATTCATCAACTACTTATTATGCTAAAATAGTTGGTCCTTGTGGATCATCTCTATGTAAACAAGTTACTATAATTACAAAAGACGGTTCAATATCACCAAGCGGAATCCAAACTAGCACTAATAATTTTTGTACTGGAGGATCTTCTACTTTGAGTGTAATTGGAGGACAATTAGGAACTGGTGCGAACTGGAGCTGGTATGAAGGGGCTTGTGGTTCTAATTTTTTAGGAACTGGAACATCTATATCTGTAACTCCAGCAGCTACTACAATGTATTATGTTAGAGCCAACGGAGGAGCTTGTGGGGCATCAGCTTGTCAAGAAATCTTAATTAATACTTATGATTTGAATGTTTACCATTCGAATGTTGATTCTACATGTGAGTCTAATGCTTTTATTCTTCAAGGTGGCTTTCCGCAAGGGGGAACTTATTCTGGAGTTGGAGTTCTTGGTAGTACATTTGATCCAAACATTTCAGGAATAGGATCTCATACTGTAACATATAGCTATACAGATAGTAACAATTGCACGAATTCTGCTCAGTTTCCTGTAGTAGTTTTAGAAGCAAATATTGATCCAGTTTCAATAAATGCAAGTCTTAATGAAATATGTAATGGCAACTCATCTACAATTTCAATCGACAACTCAAATAGCCTAATAAATGGAAGCCAATGGGTTTGGTATAAAGGCTCCTGCGGAACAGGAACTTTAATTGGAACCACAACAACCAATAATCAGATTTCTGTATCTCCTTCTACCACAACAAATTACTATGTAAGATCGGAAGGTGGATTATGTCCAGCAAGTAATTGTATTGGATTAACAGTTGATGTTTACACATTAGAAACTCATTTAAGTGAATTGGATGATATATGCGGAGATGATTCACCTGAATTTGAGCTTGAAGGTGGTAATCCATCTGGTGGTACTTTTTCTGGAAATGGAGTGAATAATGGGGTTTTTGACCCAAAAATTGCAGGGGTTGGTGCCCACAATATTACCTACACTTATACTTTAGGTCCATGTGTTGCTACAGATGTTGAGACTATTCAAATTGAAAGCAGTCCAATTATACTAGATTATTCTATTGAACAAGAAACATGCGCTGAAGGAGGAATTATGATTCATATCCATTCTCAAAATGGGATGGGATACTATGGGTATGATTGGTCTGATGGAAGCTATGAAAACCCTTTAATGTATGCCAATAACGAAATTTATAAGGTATTGGTATCAGATGCTAATAATTGCTATAAACTTTTAGATAGCATAACTTTTGACAACACATTAGAATGTATTGAAATGCCAAATACTTTTAGTCCAAATAATGATGGAATTAATGATAATTGGAGTCTTAACTTTCCAAATTATCAAGAAGTAAGTCTAGTTATCTTCAACAAATGGGGCAATCAAATATGGGAGTTTAATGGGGGAAATACTTTGAGCTGGGATGGCAGAACTTCAGATGGATCAGATTTTCCTTCTGCAACTTATTATTACACCATTGAACTTACAGACGCCTTAGGAGAGATAACCAATCAAACTGGACCAATAACTATAATAAGATAAAATCATGAAAAGAATTTTTATTACCTCTATATGTCTTTTAATAGTACTTTCTTATAAAAGCCAACAAAATAGTATGACAAGTCAATATCTTTTTAATGACTTTGCTATAAATCCTGCAGTTGCTGGTACTAAATCCTATTCCCCTCTTTCTATAAGTTTTAGAAGACAATGGGTAGGTATTGACGAAGCCCCTGTAACCCAGAACTTAATGTATCATACATTTCTTGGAGATAATACTGGAATAGGAGCACATGTTTTTAATGATGCTTCAGGACCTTCTAGAAGAACTGGAATCAACTCAGCTTTTGCATACAATATAAAGACTAGTAAAAGAACAAAATTATCATTTGGAATTTCAGGATCATTAACACAATTTTCTATAGATAGAGATCGTCTTATAACAGATGTTCCTGGGGATGTTGCTGTTGGCAATTTAAGTAATCAATTAATTGGTGACTGCAACTTTGGTTTGTATTGGTCTGGAGATAGACATTTTGTTGGCTTTTCTGGCTATAATTTATTTGAAAATAAAACAGATTTATTGGCTTTAACCACCCCTATTCTAAATACCTTAGATAGAGTTTTTTACATTCACGGTGGCTACAACTTTAAAATTGGAGCAATATTCGAATTACAACCTTCTATGATTATAAGAACTATGCATAATAGTCTCATTCAAATGGATGGCAATCTAAAATTTACTGTTAAGAATGCATATTCATTAGGATTATCTTATAGAAATAAAGATGCTGTTTCATTTATTGGAGGAGTTAATATTGGAACCGCTACTATAGGTTACTCTTACGATGTAGGCATTTCAAAAATTAAAACTTATAATTCTGGTACTCACGAAATTTTCTTAAGCTACAAACTTAAAAAAGACAACCAATCTAAAACACCTTGGAAAAACAGAAACAGAGTCTACTCAAGTTTTAGCTCCGAAAATTGATCTCAATAAAAATGAGAAAGATTATACTTTTCATAATAGCTATTTTTTGTTTTAGCGCAGTAAATAGTCAAGTAAAGTTGGCAGATATTCTTTATGACAATTTTGAATACAAAACAGCAGCATCAATATATAGCGAAGAAAATGATTTAACACTAAGTCAATTAGAAAAACATGCTTTTTGTTATTTCTATACTAATGATTTTCAAAAGTCTATCCCTATTTTTAAAAAAATTCTAGACCAAAACCCTAAAGATTTCTCGGTAAAATACCACTATGGTATTGCATTAAAAAGTACTGGGAGATTCAAAGCTGCCAAAAAAATATTCAACGAATTATTTGCAATAGACAGCACAAGGAAACGACTGCAATTTCAAATTGAATCCATAGATTCTCTAATAAAGTGGGATACTATTAAAATCTTTAAAAAACTAGTAGCGTTTGAACAAATAAATTCTGCTTCTTCTGAATTTTCGCCGTCTTTTTATGATGATGGTATTTATTATATACTAGAAAAAGGGAAGAATAATGCATTGGCAAATAATATTAATTTAATATCCAATAATGACTCTTTAACTTTGAAAGAGAAAAAAGAATTTACTGAGAAATTAAATAAAATTCTCTCTTATGGAAGTACTATTTCACCAAGAACATATGTCAATAAGGTGGATTTAAAAATCCCTTTGCTCTTTAAATCGGTAAATAATTCTATTCCAGATTCTGCTATTACAAAAAATGAAAAAATTATTTTTCACAAAAATTTTAATGTCACTAGTTTTAACTCCAATAGTTCAAATAAAAAAATATTATATACCAGGCATCCTTATTTAACCAATTCAAATTCCGATGCCTCTCTTAACCCATTAATCTATCAAGGGAAATTAAACTCTGAAAAGAAAAAAATTTATTTAAGACGCCGTATCCCAGTAAGTTTTTTATCAAGCTCGGCTGGATCAGGGGAAGTATGCATGAGCTCAGACGGAAAGACAATTTATTTCGTGTCGGATAAGAGAAAAGGCTATGGGCAGACAGATATTTACGTTTCTCACCAAAAAAAATCTGGAAAATGGGGCAAAGCAATAAATCTTGGACCATTAGTGAATACACCATACAGAGAGGAGTCGCCAAGAATTTATGACGATAGTATACTTTATTTTTCATCTAACGGATTTGCTGGATATGGGAAGGCAGATATTTTTAAATGTAAAATTAGAAATGACAGTGTTTATGATGTTAAACATTTACCATACCCGGTAAATTCTGCTGGAGACGACATTCATTTTGTACTACACCCATTTGATGAAAGTATTGCAATATTAAATTCTAACAGAGCAGGTGGAAAGGGAGATGAGGATATATATTTAGCCAATATGACACCTATCCAACCTTATGTAAAAGGATACATTAGGTTAAGTAGCGATAGTAGTTTACAAAAAAACACGACTGTCAGACTTCTAAATCACCATGACGAGGAATTAAAACAGTTTCATACGAACGTTTCTGGAAAATATAGATTTGAACTTAAAAAAAATAAAATTTACAAAGTGGTAGCTACCAAAAAAAATCTATTTGGAGATACTATTGTAATTTCAGACAAAACTCTATTTAGAAATGAGAGAAAAGATATTATTTTTCAAGATGATAAAACTATTCAAGGCTATACTGTGGCCAGAGCAACGGGTGAAATAATCCCAAATGTTAAGATTGATATTAATAATGGTATAAGATCTAAAAAACTGACTATTTTTTCCGACGAAGAGGGCTATTATCAATTCGCTTTTAATAATGATTCAATGTTGTTGTTAAAAGGGTTTAACGATAGTTTATTTGGATTAAAAGAGTTCTTTATTGACTCTAATTATTTATTTAAAAAACAACATAATCTAGAATTAGATTTGGCTTTCAAAAAATTTAAAGGGATAGTATTAGATGAAAAAACCAAATCTATTCAGGCTAATGCAAAAGTTTATTTAATAAATATGGACGGGATTAAAATTGATTCTTCATTTACTGACTCCACAGGTCATTTTTATTTTAAATTGAAAATGGCCCAAGATTATGAAATCCATGCCTACAAGGGAGATGCAGATGGCATCGCAAATATTCATACCAGTATTTTGTTTAAAAATGAAGAGGATATAAATGTTTATATAACCGATGATTACACTCCTACAATTGGAAAAATTATTGATGCCGAGGATGGAGAGCCTCTAAATTTTGTAAAAATAACCATTGTAGACTCTACTACCAATGCTAAAGACCTAAGTTACACCAATGATTTGGGGAATTTTGAATTACATATTCATGAAAATAATATTTACTATTTAACTGTAGAAAAGAGAAATTATTTTACCAAGACTTTAATTCTAAATATAGGAGATTCACTTCCAAAAGTTATAGATTTAAATAAAAAGTATAATTTGAAATTAACTAAATCTGGATTTGTAATTGAGCCTATATTTTTTGATTTTACTAGTCATAAGCTAACTAAAAGCTCCAAATTACAATTAGACTCGTTAGCTGCATATTTAAAAGAACATAAAGACAAAACTATTTCAATCTTTGGCTACACTGACTGTCTTGGTTCTAAGGAATACCTTGAAAAAAAATTCAATGTTGTTCTTGGAAAAAAAAGAGCTATTTCTACGAGAAGGTATTTAGAATATAAAGGAATTGCTAGGTCTAGAGTAAATGTAATTGGAAGAGGAGCTGTGAATTTTGTAAACTCATGTTACAAGCCTGAGTTTTGTACAGATGCTGAGCACAGAGAAAACAGAAGATGTGAGTTCCAGTTAAACGACCCTTGATTGCTCAATTGAAAAAAAAGATTAAAATGTATTTTTCATTCTATGGATATACATTACTTTCGCTTTTCAAATTCTTCTAATCACTATGTCAAAAAGAAAAGTTCGTGTAAGGTTTGCTCCAAGTCCAACTGGCCCATTGCATATGGGTGGTATAAGAACCGCTTTGTATAATTATTTATTTGCAAAAAAGAACAATGGAGATTTTATTTTAAGAATTGAAGATACCGATCAAAACAGGTATGTAGAGGGGGCAGAAAAATACATTATAAATGCCTTAAAGTGGTGTAAGCTTAAAGTAGATGAAGGTCCTGAATCCAATGGATCTAAAGGACCATACAGACAATCTGAGAGAAAACCGATTTATAAAAAGTATGTAGACCAACTTATTAAATCCGGAAATGCATATTATGCTTTTGATACTAGCGAAGAATTAGAAAAAATGAGAGAATTGGCTAAGAAAGCCAAAATGCCTAATTGGCAATACAATTCTATTACAAGAAACTCTATGAAAAACTCTTTAACTCTTTCAAAAGAAGAAGTTGAAAACAGATTTTCTAAAAATGAATCTTGTGCTATTAGAATAAAAATGCCAAGAAACGAGGACATAAGGTTTTACGATGAGATTCGAGGGTGGGTTGTGGTAAATACCAACAACATGGACGACAAAGTAATTTTTAAAGCCGATGGAATGCCCACTTACCATTTAGCCAATGTGGTAGACGATTATTTAATGGATATTTCTCATGTTATAAGGGGAGAAGAATGGCTTCCTTCTGCTCCATTGCACGTATTGCTATATAGATATTTAGAATGGGAAAGTGTCATGCCAAAATTTGCTCATTTGCCACTAATATTAAAACCAGATGGTAATGGAAAGTTAAGTAAAAGAGATGGTGACAGACTTGGATTTCCGGTTTTCCCATTAGAATGGACCGATCCAAAGTCCAAAGAAATTTCGTCTGGGTATAGAGAAAAAGGATATTTTTCTGAATCATTTGTGAATATGTTGGCTTTTTTAGGGTGGAATCCCGGTAGTTCTAAAGAGCTTTTTACAATGGATGAATTAATCAAAGAGTTTTCTTTAGAAAGAGTTGGGAAAAGTGGTGCAAAATTTGATCCTGAAAAGTCCAAATGGTTTAATCAGCAGCATCTTAGAAACAAATCTAATTCGGAACTTTCCTCTTTAATGTTGGAAAACTGCAAATATGACGTTGGCAATGAATACCTTGAGAAAGTTGCAGAGCTAATGAAAGAAAGAGCAACTTTTCACCACGAATTGTTATCGGAAGATTACTTTTTTAAGTCATTTGAAGATTACGATAAAAAAACATTTAGAAAAAAATGGAAGAGCAATTCTATTTCTCTAGTTAATGAATTCTTTTTAGAGTTAAACTCCATTGAATCTTTCAATGCCGTAACTATTGAAAATACTTTTAAGTCTTTTATTGAAAGAAAAGAAATTGGGATGGGAGCTTTACTCCCGTGTTTGAGACTTATTTTAACTGGCAAAGGAATGGGGCCATCCTTGTTCTCTATAATGGAGCTAATTGGTGAAGAAGAGGTAATGAATAGGTTTAAAGAAAAATCTATTTTCTTTGAAAATCTTTTTTTAGAAAAATCAGACCTGTAATGAATTGTATTAAAGTACATGGCATAAGAACATTTTCCTTTCATGGCTGCTTAGAAGAAGAGAAAATTATAGGAGGCAATTACATTGTGAATGTAGAAGTAGATTGTGATTTTAAAACTGCTGCTAAACATGACGATTTATCAAAAACTATTGACTATGTTGCAATTAAAGAAATTGTTGTAAAACAAATGAGTATTAGAAGTAAATTAATCGAGTCTGTTGCCTACAATATTGTTCATGAAATAAAAGAAAACTTATCCATGGCTAACAACTGTAGAGTAGAAATTAAAAAAATAAATCCTCCAATTGATGGAGATATTGACTATGTGTCGGTACTAGTAGAAGAATAAATTGTTTATTTGACTGGAAATTGTACTTTTGTTTTTCTTTTAAAAGGTCTCGTGGCCGAGTGGCTAGGCAGTGGTCTGCAAAACCATCTACATCGGTTCGAATCCGATCGAGACCTCTTCATTTAAAACTTATCTAATTAAACTATATTTATAAATTATCGTCTAACTTATAATTGATAACTCCTTATGAGAAATATTTTTTTTAGTGTCGTTTTATTATTCTTTTGCTGCTCATTTATTTTGGAAAATGACCAAAGATCTTCAAAAACAATAACTTTTAGCGAGCATATTGCTCCAATTTTTTATAGTAATTGTACAGGATGTCACCATAGTGGTGGAGTAGGCCCATTTTCATTAATTGATTTTCAAAGTGCCTATAATAATAGAAATGCCATTCAAGGGTCTGTTTTGACTGGGTATATGCCTCCTTGGCCTCCAGATACCAACTATTCTAATTTTAGACATGAGAGAATATTATCTAATCAAGAAATTAACTTAATTAATACTTGGGTTGGTCTTGGAGCACCCGAAGGAAATCCAAATTTAACACCTCCAGCTCCAATTTATAATACTAGTGGTCCTCAACTAGGAACTCCAGATCTAACTTTATCAGCCCCCACTTACTCAAGTAATGCCTTTCAAAACGATGATTATGTTTGCTTCACTATTCCAAGTAATTTATTAACAGATAAAAAGATTAGAGCAGTCGAAGTTGTCCCTGGAAACTTAGCTATTGTACATCACTGCTTGGTTTATATTGATCCTTCTGGAAATTCGTCGTTAGGGGTTCAAAATAATTGTATGGGGCCAACTAATGGAAATTTGGTCGGAGAATTTGCTCCTGGTTCTTTACCAATTACTTATCCTGGAGACGATAATATGGCATTTGGAATGAATTTTCCTGCAAATAGCAATGTAATATTAGCTATGCATTATCCTGTCGGGTCATTAGGAATGATGGACAGTACAAAAGTTCACTTTTATTTTTATCCAGATCAAGTAAATCAATTTAGAGAAATTGAAATAAATCCAATTGTACAAAATCTTAGTTTTTGTGTTCCTCCAAATCAAACAAAGACTGTAAATGACTCTTACCAAATACCAAACTCATTTCCAGCACTATCTCTCTTTGGGGTATTTCCTCACATGCATTTAATAGGGAAATCCATTGAAACTTATGGTCTAAATACAAATGGTGATACAACTAAATTTATTAAGGTTCCTAACTGGGATTTTGAATGGCAGGGGGCTTATCATTTTAGAAAAATGTTAAAACTTGATCCTGGAAGTACTATAAAAGCTTCCGCATTTTACGACAATACTTCTGCCAATTTACACAACCCTAATACTCCTCCTCAGACTATTTGTGGTGGTATAAATACAACTGACGAAATGTTTGTGATTTACTATCTATTTACAGACTATATGGCTGGTGACGAGACTCTAGATTTGGATTCCCTGAGTCAAAATGGAATGACTAGTATTGAAAATAATTATTTATACAATAATCCTATAAAAATATTTCCAAATCCTGTTGAAAAAAGTTTTACTGTAGAATCTAATTGGCAAAGAAAAGAAATTGATAAAATTGAATTTTATAATCTTGGTGGAAATTTAATTTACTCAGAGAAAATTAATGAGTTTTCGAATCTTCATTTTCAAAAAATTTATGAAAGAAGAAAAATCCTTTCAAACTCTTCTAGTAAAGTAGGTCTAATTAGGATTTACCATAACAATGGAAATGTTCAATACGGTAAAGTAATAGCCAAATAATTAATTACTTATCTGGCTATATATTTTTTTTATTGCATTATAATTTTGTGTCTTGAAGACCTCACCCCAGAATTTATATCTAAGTAATATATTCCAGGAGGAGCATCAAAACTAAGCTCTATTAGTTTAGAATCTTGGTATTTATTTAAGTATACTAGTTTCCCATACATGTCATACAACGTTACTTGTACTTCAGTTTGTTGTTTCGCTAAATCAATGGTAATATTTCCTAGTGTTGGGTTTGGATAAATATTAAATACGTTATCTAGAGACAATATTCCCGTTCCACTTACAAACGTCACATCAAAACTTGTGGTATCTGACGAGCAAGCATTTGCATCACTTACCACTACCCAATAAGGACCGTTGCCAGCTGGAGTAATACTTGCAGTAATCTCACCAGTACTCCAATCGTAAGAATAAGGAGAAGCACCATTGGTGGCAGAAGCCTCAATATCATTTCCAATTTGTGCAATAGCAGCAACGATAGGAATAATGGTAAGATTTAAAGTAACCACACTATCACAACCTAAAGCATTTGATGTGGTGAAAGTAGCAGTACTATTAGAAACTGTATAAGTAACGCCGTCTATCCAAGTAAAGTCACAAGCAGCTTGTAGAGTATCCGTAGAACTAGAAGCGGTATTCACAGTAAGAGTAGTAGTCACTAAGCTGTCACAACCAGAGGCTGTTGATAAAGAATCTACATAGCTACCGGCTACAAATTGGTAAGCACCACCTAAGAATAAACTGTCGCCGTTACAAATGCTTGCACTTATATTGCTAGTGACTAATGCATATACCGTATAGTTGATAGTAAGAACACTATCACAACCAGTAGATGATGTCAATGTATCGACATATGCACCACTTACTGTTTGGTAAGAACCCCCAATTAGCAAGCTATCTCCAAAACATACGCTAGCCATAACACTATTTGTAATTAGATTTTCTACTGTAAAGTTGGTAATGGTAATACTATCACAACCTGCAACGCTTACGGTAGTGTCATAAAAGTTTCCATTAACTGATTCATAGTTTCCATTGATTAAAGCACTATCTCCAAAGCAAACGCTAAGAGGTATATTAGCTACAATTTGTGATGCTATAGTTAAGGTTGTTTGAACAACACTATCGCAGCCGTTAATTGATTGTAGAGAGTCTACAAAAACACCACTTGCAGTTTGATAGCTTCCTCCAGCAAAGACACTATCTCCGTTACAAGCACCAATAGTTTGTGTATTGTAATAAAGAGAATTAACAGAAACATCGACAGCATCGGTTGCTGAACAACCATTAGCATCTGTTCCAGTTACTGTATAAGTAGCAGTAGCAGTTGGTGTGAAAGCAGTAGCATCCGTAATATTATTATCCCAAGCATAGGTAACAGCACCTGAAGCAGAAAGAGTAACCGAACTACCAGTACAAACACTAACATCAAATCCGGCATCTACTGTTGGTAATGCATTTACTGTAACAATAACTTGATCTGTTGCATTACAACCGTTAGCATCAGTTCCAGTTACTGTATATGTAGCAGTAGCACTTGGACTGAAAGGGGTAGCATCAGTTACTAAAGTGTTATCCCAAATATAAGTATCAGCACCAGTACCATTCAGAGTTACAAAATCTCCAGCACAGATAGTATCGTCTAGACCAGCACTAACAATTAAAGCAGTTGGCTCTGTAACCGTTGCGCTCTGAGTTTCCGTACAACCATTGGCATCTGTTACCGTTACAGTATAACTTCCTGCAGATAATGATCCAGCCATTGCTGTTGTCTGTCCATCATCCCAAAGATAACTGTACGGTGCTGTTCCACCTACTGAACTTACTGTAGCTGATCCATCTGATGATCCATTACATAATGCATTCATAGACGAAATTGTTGATATTGGTAATGCATTCACTGTAACATCCACAGCATCGGTTGCTATACAACCATTGGCATCTGTTCCTGTAACTGTGTAAGTTGTAGTAGCTGTTGGCACAAATGCTATTCCATCAGTAACTCCGTTATCCCAAGAATAATTAGTATTTAAATTTTGAACTTCTTGAGCTGAAATTGCAGTATTCCAAATACCTACTTTATCAATTTTTCCCTCCCAATAAAAATCATTGCCATTCCAGGACCCTATTCTAGAATTTTCCGATGAATTTGCAATATTTCCAGTTGTAGTTGAAGTTGCGTCTAAAGCTCCATTAATGTACATACTATTATTATTTCCATCTCTAGTAACTACTACATGATACCATGTGTTTGCAGAAAGAGGATTAGATGAGTTGAAGGAATTTGCACCAGGCAAATAAGAATTAGTGCCATCTACAGAACTATAATATACTTTTATGTAATTGTTATTAACATACATCTGGATTGGCCAGCCAGAACTAAAAAAACAATCGAATCCGCTATTGGAGGAATAATAAAGCCATGTTGAAAAACTCCAAGAATTTCCTGAAAAAACGTTATTAACCCCAGTTCCTAAGTCTATATCATTATTAATTCCATTAAATAGATAAGCAGAATTTGAATTACCTGATAAATCGCTAGTTAAAGTTGCGCCATTAACAGTTCCATCAGACCCTGTTCCATTTTCATTATTTGAATTGCCATCAAAAGGCCAAAAGCCAACTGAACCATTATTAGAATTTCCTAATGAAAGTGTTACAGATCCACCATCACAAACAGCGAGATCAGCCCCAGCATCCACAGAAAGTGAGCAAGTAATCACAGGAGCATTGTCATTTACCCAAGTTGCACCAACAATTGTTCCGTCAACACCATTACTACTTAAATCATTTAATGTTGAGCCAGAACCTTCTGAAAAATTGTAGTAAAGATCTAGGTTTGCTTCATTTCCAGTTAATGCAGTATTATAACTAGCTAGAATTTCATTAGCTGTTCTAGCAGTTGACCAAATTCTTGTTTCACTAATCATGCCATCATAATAAACATTATTTTTTGAAGAATTAAAGGAACTCGCCTCTGATCCATCTCCTAAAAAGCCAAATCTTGTAACTCCACTTTTACCAATAGCATTTCCTGAATGCGCATTTATTTTTTTGGCAACCTCTACACCATCTACATAAATTATTTTATCTGTTCCATCGTAAACAACCGCTGCATGGTGCCATGTATTATTTACTAAATTAGGATTTGTAGAAGAATGAAAATCATCAATAACCCCATTTACATCTGTGGAATGAAATCCAATACGACCATCACCTTCAACACTGAAATGCCAATATTCGCTTCGGTCAAAACAAATTAACGCCCAATTGACGAAATCACCTCCAGCATTATAGTTTGTTTTAAACCACGCCTCTGCAGTAAATGCAGAAATTGGAGAAGAGTAAGATTTATTTATTGCAACATAGTCATTCGCTCCATCAAAACTTAATGTGGTTTGACTTTTAAACGATGTGCATAACAGGACAAAGCTTAATATTGTAATTAGTTTTTTCATTTTGTTATTAAATATACAAAACCTCAATTAAAAAATAAAACTGGGGTTTTTGCTTTAGAGGGTTTAAAAGTATTAAAATCTGAATTTAAATACAAAAAAAATGTTTTTTTCTAAGAACTTGTTTTGCAGGGTTTTTATGGGTTATCAAACCTTCAGTTTTTAAAAAACTACTATAAGAGCAAAGTTTTTACCAACTCAAACAATAAAGTTGATCTAATTAGGATTTACTACAGTAATGGAAATGTTCAATACGGTAAGGTAATAGCCAAATAATTAATTACTTATCTGGCTATATATTTTTTTTATTGCATTATAATTTTGTGTCTTGAAGACCTCACCCCAGAATTTATATCTAAGTAATATATTCCAGGAGGAGCATCAAAAC